>Ga0126342_10007072_pt1 | contig 19979 bp, 20 predicted proteins | sample Cyp1metagenome_FD_92528 | JGI IMG/M metagenome (GOLD analysis project Ga0126342, IMG submission 92528) | Coral microbial communities from Lord Howe Island, Old Settlement Bay, Australia - Cyphastrea 1 metagenome | ecosystem: Host-associated > Invertebrates > Cnidaria > Coral ... | reverse complement strand
TATGTATGTATGTCTGTATGTATGTATGTCTGTATGTATGTATGTATATATGTATGTATGTCTGTATGTATGTATGTATGTATATATGTATGTATGTATATATGTATGTATGTATGTATGTATGTATGTATGTATGTATGTATGTATGTATGTATGTATGTAATGTATGTAATGTAATGTAATGTATGTATGTATGTATGTAAGCAATGTATGTATGTATGTATGCATCTATGTAAGCAATGTATGTATGTATGTAATATCATGAAGTGTCATCAGGATGCATCAGGATCATTCGCAGGGCAGATATGGATGCCACGCTGCGATGCATCTTACTCCGAGGAAATTCCTGTGGAGGAGGCGAAGGCGGCGGAGACAGTTGAGCCTAGGCAGTGATGTACGCATGGAAAACATACAGTATGGTCTGAATATACGTGCGTACATTTGATAATAATAATAATAGTAATAATAATATGTGATGCAAATATACGCAAATTCTATTCATGCATGTGTAAAGTAGAACCATGTAATTCTAACCTCATATGACCTCACGATGCCTCACGCCTCAGCTGCAGAAGATCGGAGATCCTGTTCGGTTCTTCTCTCTCTCTCTCTCTTTATCTCTTTTCTCTGGTGGCACCTTAATTTTGACAAAGGTGCCCGGCTCACGGTGGGAAGGAACTATTATCCGATCCCCCACCATTCACGGGCTCCATGAGTCTTTGGGTTTGGTGGGTTTCTATCTAAAATCCCATGCTAAGGACTGGGGTGAAGCTTCCAAACTGCGAGACCAGGAGGCTCGTTGACCCTAGATTTGCTAGCTATATGCTGTATTGAATGCCATGAGCACAAGCATGGCTGATAAGACACAACCCGTTTCAAACGACTAACACTCAGAACAAGGGAGTTCCTAAGATGTGATGCACAGCCTCCTCAAGTCGAAATCAACCAATAAAATCCACTTCCACGCAGGCGTTGAGAAACACCGCCATTATCGATCGTCGTGGTGGCCTTAGACATCCTTGGACTAAAATTCTGAACAGGAATCGATATCGGAATTTCGGGCTATTTCAAGCCATTTCAAACCATTTCAGGCTGCAAACAGCCGATGGCCACTGCAACTGGTTGAGGTCCGCTGCCCGGCAACATCCCGGAGAGTTCACCTTTGGGAGGATGGCCTTTGCTCCAAAACGACGCATCGAAGAGTTCCTGGGGTCGCTTGGATGCCATGGTCTTGACATCTCTGGACTCTCAAATCATAAACACATTAAACACCAATTGAGAATCAACATGTAAATTTGTAAACCGCATTTAAGACATTACCTTTTGTCATCCGGACTGATTCTCAGAAGGCGGACATACTCTTTACAATTCTTTACATCTCTTTACTCTTTACATTAATTTTAGATTTTAGAGTCTGAAATGCTACACCGACTGAGCAGGGCTTCTGGAAATGTCGGAGCAAAGACTCAACCAATAGCAAAACCCTCAGCAAGGAGTTATTCGAAGCTCACAATGCTGCAAAGAGGTTGTGAGGCACCTATAACTATAATGTATATATATAATATGTATTATATATACATTATCAGAGTAGTATCATAATCTTTCACTTTCGCTGACCCAGCCAGCTACCTTGTAGGCGCATGGCAAGTCATCACTCTTCATGTCTCAACAAATCTCGGAAGGCAAGCTGCAAGCTCCACTGGATCAAGGGATGAGGCTGGTGATATAAAGTTTCCGGAGAACAGTTGGCACATGAGAGAGGCTGTGGTGTAAGCAACTGAGACCAGCACCACACTGCTGGGGGACTGCCAGGATCAGCCTAACAGGCGTGCGGGGAAAGAATGGATCAACTGGTTCCTTGTTGGCCAGCCTCGGCGAGAGCAAATGGAAGGCCTGTGATATCATGTGCTCATTTTGATCTTTCTTCTTCTCCTTCTTCTTCTTCTCCTTCGTCTTCTATATTTATATTTCTTTTCTTCTCTGCACTTGAACGCTGTCGCATCAGAATGTCTAAGCACCTCTCGGTCCCCAGATGGCTTCAAAGGTGCAGCTGGACAACGACATGGGCAGCGCCATCGTCCACGAAAGTAACATTGAGATCATTAGCTATTCCGAGGGCCCTGTGGATCAGAGGACCAAGGATGAGCGGACCGCGCTGAGGCGAGCCAAGATTCAAGAGAAGCGAAGTCAGCTGCTGGTTCAAATACGACAGATGGTGGGTGTGGGGAAATTGGATAGACCATTAAGACCATGAAAGCAAGGACGTGTTTTGAGAATGAGTGACTGCGACCCTGATTTTCTCAAAGTATCTCAAAGTGTTGTCATATGGGCAACCCACTAAATTCTGGGACACAGCCGAGCTCCGCTGCGTTGTAAGGTTGCTGGAGAAGAAGGCCGCAAAGGGTAACGTCGTAGATCAAATCTTGGCCACAGCTTCAACAGCTCCCCCTTCGCGAAAGCGAACGTACTATATTGCGGGTACGTGGAATGCGTGGGCACCGGAAGAAATGATTTGGAATGAGGACGAGAACCACTTCAGCTTTTCCGTCACGGTTGGCGAGTCCATGGAGGCATTCCAAGTCCTCTTGGATCAGCAGGGCAATTCATGCCTACATGCAGGAGATGTCCCGCAACGGTGCCCACAAGGTGGAGTGCTGGTTCAGGGACCCGATCCAAAGTGGAGATGTGAAGGGTTCAATTTCAAGATGGCCAAGGCCCAATCCGGTTGCTACAGTGTACGGCTCTTGCTGGATTCCAAGGGCTTTGCCAAAAAGGTTCAGTGGGTTCCTGTGCGGTAGCTGCTGCCTGAATTTGGCGGCGGTGACCCAGATCCACAAACCAATTGCAACTTTAGGCGGGTGCCGGCAAAGCATCCCAAGCAACTCACCAAGCAACGATTTAGCCGGATCTTCCAGCAAGAAATGGTTTGTGTTTGTGCATGTGCTCATGCTTGCTCCTCTTTTTACAGCTGTGCTAGCCGTCACCGTTCTGTGTAGAATATAATATAATATAACCCAGAAGCTTTGATTGGAATTTTCCATGACACTGAGACCAATGCTGCAGGTCGAGCACACCGACATTTTTGCAGGGGTGGGAGCTCTTTGCAAGCTTGAGACCAAGAAGCACTGCATCATCGTATTCTTTACATTGATCCTATGCCCATGTTGCATGAAACAGCAGTTTGACCTTCGCCGTTTTCTCCATTGCAGCCCGGCTCAAATTCGCATTCGCTGCTCATGATGGTATGTGTGTGTATTTGTGATATTTTGCGACCAGGATTTTCGATGATTTCTTTTGGAACTATAGCGAAACATGATTGCTCCATGCGGCTTTCTGCATTGGTTCGAACTTCGAACACACAAAAACAGAAGCAGAGAGCTTGTGATATGATACACGCATACATTGACATAGATCTTGGCGGTCCTGTTGTTGCTGATCTACCTAGAAAAAACGCCGGCGACCTACTGTGCTGATCTCTGCTAAAGATGTTCATGTCTTTGGGTTGGGCATTTGGTCCCCGATATGTGCGATTTCCAGGTCGCAAGTGTCCGCCATCCGCTCCACTTCAGCGCAAGAACTGGTCAACCCACGTGGCAAGGTGGCGCAACTTGCAAATTTTTTCTAGAGTTTGGCAACATTTTCCGTTTTTTTCACAGTCACTGTTTGGTTCTTGACCGTATGCACAGTGCCAGCATGTGGCAGTTGGATTTGTCAGGGGGCCTATCAGGCAGTACCTGTTGGCATGGCTGGTGCAGAGGTGTGAGAAGTCAGCAAGTTTTTTTGCTGTATGATTGCATGATGTGAATGGCCAGTTGCTCCAAGATGCAGGATTCCACAGCCTGGTGAAGTCATTCCAAGTTTAAACCTTGTGTGGTTTCGTGCAACAAAGCCCATCAAAGCCGCGTCCGCTGGTGCGAAGGTGGATGAAGAGCATACCTTGGAGTTTCCTAGCCAAGAGGTGAGTTTTTGGAAAGTCACCATGCTGATTTCTGTCCATACTTCGTACATCTTCGTACCTGGTACACGGTACCTGGATGTACCTGGTACCTCTTTGTCAGTCCAGGAACCACTGCGCAGCTGGTTGCGTTCCAAGTCCGTGGCTGAAGGCATCACACTTAATCGATCTTAATCGCACGGACTGGACCGCATCGCCTTGATGAGAAGCGGACCGAAACCGTCGATTGCTGCTAAGGTCCTCGGGTGGAACCACCCAGGTGCAGCTTGTTGGCCGGGTTTGAGGCTCCTTGGGCTGCCTTGGCTCACAGTCGATTTGCAGGAGCCAAAATCGAAGAGCCACCAGCACCGATTCGCCTCCGCAGGGAACTTAGTTAGTTGTTGGGCCATTTCGAGACATTCATCTTTGCTTAGTTGCTTACATACCTGTTTTGTGCTACCTGGCCATTTGAACGGGCCCTTTGCATGGTCCAAAACAAATGTGGGAGTTGAACCTACAAGGATTGTATACGAATGTGGCCATCGTTGTTACAACATGAGTCCTTGGGAAGCGTTCTTTTTCCCCCGAGTTCGCGAGGATCATAATTCTTTTTTTCCGACAGAGAGTGCAAGAGTTCTGTAGGTGTGTCCCCGCAAAAGGTAAAACTCGATTAATCTAAAGTTTTGCGAAAGTATATGCATGCATAACAATACATGCATTTTTGGCGCAGGATGGTCATTTAGGGGTGAAAGAATTAAGATCAGTACAAAAAATACAAGCATCTATCTGGTGGCCCTCAGCTTACCTGAGCTTGACCAGCTAGATAGATTTATATATTAGAATAGAATAGGCTAGACTGGGCCAGACTAGACTAGACTAGACTATATAGACTAAAATGGATAGGTAGATTGGTTGGCAGATGGATGGATAGATCGATCGATCGATCCATCCATCGATAGAGATAAATAGAATCGATTATATAGATTAGATTAGGGATAGAAATATTGACAGAGGCAGTGAGAGAGGGGTATATCTAGGTATATGCAGATATGTACACAGCCACACCTGCATACTGATATTGAGCTCTGTAATGCAGGTGGTGGCTGCAAAGTTCTTCGCCCACATCCGGTCTTGGGCAGGACGCTGCGATTGGATGCTTTACAAGATTCGAAATGGATGTCAAGGCTATGTTGACAGCGATAGGACCGGTACCAACTTCTGACAACCAGAAGTAGTGCGACCATGCCCCACCCAAGTAAGCGCCTTGGCATTGGCTGAGACTTCTGAACCTTGCATGAGTGCCCTGCATTGAGGTGAAAGAGTCCTTAGTTCTGGGTCATCTTCTCAGCCACGTGACCATGTAATGATAATTACTGTAGATCCCTCTGAGATGAGGCCTGTGAGTGCAGCACCAACTGATGGCCACCCTGCTTCGCCCTCCAACGCGGAGGCCAGGGCTGCTTCTGCATGGCTGTGCCCAGCCAAGAATGTTCAAAGTCCCTGCGTACTTTTTCCAAAAAGAAACTTTATGACTCGTGACGTTTATTAATGTGAAAACGTTCGGATGGTTTTGCTTTTGTGACTGTCAGCGCGGTCATGCTCGTGCTCCGTTTAAAACTGTGGCGTTGACAGGAGTTGGCTGGAGTGGGAAGAGGAGACTGGGATGTCTTATGCTTATGGTTTTCCAAATCTAGCATAATTAGTCCAGTTGCCTTCCTGAGACAGCATTTCTGGCATGCTTTTGTTTACACCAGCGACACTCGACCATGTGGGAAGATAGGGCGCATTAGGGCGCCGACATTGCAGTTGAGATGGATAGCTTGATACCGTGCATGAGGTCCACTGACAAATGCAGCTTTTTTCCTCAATGGCATCCTGATAAATTGCAGAATGTACAGACAATATAGCTCAATAGACGCACACACACACATTTATATGATTTTATATGTATATATATATATATCTATATACAAACAGCAAAGCAAACACATAGATCAGTCAACACATTAATATGTATGCCTGTTACTAGCATGGCGGCTGATCTTTTTGAAGGATGGTGGGGGAAATCAACTCTATATGTGACTGTACATGGGTGCATATCACCAACGCCACTAGGCCCACTTATTTTGGCGAAAGCAAGGACACAAAGAGTTGGAACAAACAAGTATTGGAACTGATATGTCAGAATTACCGAGTATTGCTTTGAGTTTGGAAAGCCTTACCAGCGATTTGAAGTGACAGACAGATTAGTCATTTCTTGTTACTGAAACAACTTGTGTCATTGGCCTGCCATGTACCTCATTTAACTTTGAATGCCTGGTCTGGTGGAGTCTTTTAAATGGGCCTGCCCAAAGATCTCTCAAGAACCGGCAGCCTTTATTTCGACACTGATAGCTCGTCTTGGACAGACCTCAGCATACCGGTAGCTGACTTCAGGGCATCAGCAAGTCTTGAAACTGGACAGTGCTTTCATTGGAAGCGTGTTGCGCCAGATCATTGGCTTGGCTTGATCGACAACACCTGTGTGATGTTGCGCAGCACGCCCGAGACAACGCTGGTTAAAGCTTTATACGGGGAACTGGATTTGACCAGGCTGCGAGTATATTTGAACCTGGGCACCGGCATGGATCAGGTGTCTTTGTCTGATATGCAAGCTGAGTGGGATGAGCTGGCAAAGGGTGCAGCCATAGCCATGCCTGGTGCGCGTGTTCTTCAGCAAAAGCCCGAGGAAGCCCTGATAAGCTTCATATGTTCAGCGAACAATAATCTCGCCCGCATCACCCTTATCCTTGACCGGCTTCGAGAACAGTGCGGTACCTCGATAGGCAAATTGCCTGAGGATTTGGGCCAAGAGATGGTCACAGAATACGGAATCCATCCGGCCGTGCGAGTCCCGACGCATGTGCAAGACTTTGTCTCTCGAGGACGGCTTTGTGCTTTCCCTACGCTACGAGCTGTAGCAGACCTAGGCGAAGGTCAACTGAAAGGCTTAGGTTTGGGATACCGGGCAAAATATGTAGCTACCACTGCCGCGATGTTGGCCAAAGATGAAAGTGGCGAAGTGCTGGAACAACTGCGGCACGAGGGTCGAGAAACGGCTGAGAGAGAACTTTGTCGACTCCCAGGGGTTGGTCCTAAGGTCGCCGCATGTGTTGCTCTTTATGGACTTGGCTTTCATGACGCCATCCCCGTGGATGTGCACGTGGCCCGTGTTGCAGGGCGCTTTGCGCCGCCTCAGCTAGCTAGGAGACTTCGGGGTTCCTTGACTCCAAAAATTCAAAAGGACGTGGCCAATTTGTTTCGGGATCGCTTCGGTCAATATGCCGGCTGGGCACAGCATGTGATATTTGCAGCTGAGCGCGCGGGACTTCTGAGAAAATGAAAACATGGCTCGCTCGAGCTCACATGAGCGTACATGAGCGTACAGCGACTTATCCGGCCACTGGTGTAGACCGACCAAACAGCCAGGAATGTCACATCCAACTTACAAACAACCTAAAGAACTGAAGTTAATAGCCCAGGCTAACATGACTACAACCGCTCGGTAGTTGCGATCTAGAACAATGTAGAACATTTCATCTTTACTTTGGGCCTTGCAGCTTTAATATCTCCCTGTCAGCAGAAACTGGAAAAAAACGATAAACAACGCCTCCTGCTTCAAAATTGGAATCCGTTGTGAACAGACTGTGTTGTTTCACGGGCACATTGGCACATCCCCTGAGTGGGATTGCATTCCTCAACTGCCTCAACTGCCTCAACCCGAAGGAGATCACAGGACATCTGTGACATCCGTGCATCAGTTTCGGGAAAGCCTCGCTGGCCCTGATCAGCGATCCCTGATGCAAGGCTGGGCATGGTTCGGAAACTGTGGACGTGATTGAAAATGAGACATACCCCAAATGGCAATTTCAATGGGTATAGCTATAAATACAAATATGAATATAAATGAAAATGAATAGATATACATAATACATAAATTAATACATAAATAAATAGATAAATAGAGAGAGAGAGAGAGAGATACACACACACACATATATATCACATATATATATATAAATATGTATATGAATAGCCTCCGCCTCTGGCAATCTCCCTTGACAAGATGGCGATGGCGAGAGAGAGAGAGAGAGAGATCTGAATAGTTATGAGCCACTGGATTTAAGGGTGCCCTGTTTTCAGACAAAGCCATGTTTGAAAACACAAACGCACACACACACACACTCTCTCCTCCCTCGCTTTGTCTCTGTCTCTGTCTCTGTCTCTCTCTCTCTCTCGCTCTCTTTGTTCTCTGCTTTTTGCGTGTCTCTCTGTCTCTCTGTCTATCCGTCTGCCCGCCTGTCCATCAGTCCATCAGTCTGTCAGCCTGTCAGCCTGGCCGGCTGCCTGGCCGGCTGCCTGGCCGGCTGCCTGGCCGGCTGCCTGGCCGGCTGTCTATCTCTGTCTGTCTCTGTCTGTCTGCCTGTCTGGAGAGCAAACACTGATATTCTTGCAACCTAACATCCTAGGTATCGCTTTGTCGTCCTTTTGTTTCTGGAAGCCTTGCTCATCCTACTCATACTACCTGAAAGGGCATTCTGCTTCACATACTGTAACTTGACATAAATTGGGGGCACGCGGGCCTCGCATTGACTGTGCACAGACCTGCTTAAGACGTTGGCACCGCTGAGGTCTTGAGCAGGTCATCGACAACAAGTCCGTTCTGCAGGGGCCGTAGCAGTTTAGGATAGTTTCGGCTGTATGAGTCATGAGTCTCGATTGTTTTTGCTCAGGCCTTCGCAAGAGCAACTGCCTGTGGGTAAAATGGACGACCCGCTGAGGTGAAACTCATGAAGCAGTATTTGAACATTGAACATTGTAACATTGGACTTATTTTGAGTTGGACTTATTTTGAGAACTCAAATGATTTTGATGGGTTTGATAGGCACGTAAGCTAGGTTTCATTCCAGATGTTCTTCGCACAGAATTCACTTGCTGCCTATGTTTTGGGATGCAGGGGCGACGTTCTACCTTGGATTCGGGAAGCGCCTGCTTTCTCACCTGGGGCACGGTCGGACAAAGTCTTTTGGGGGAGTTGCTGGGATGCAGTGTGAGACATTTGCGTGAGCCGTCCCAACAGGAGTTTTGTTTTGTGTGTTGGTGATCAAGAGACTCTTGTTACCTAATTATGTTACCTAGTTACCTAGTCTGTTTTCGATTAGCTGCCAGTTGTCCACGAGGAAGTGACAGCATCACAGATGAGAGAGAGCCCATGATGGTTGTGCCGGGCTGAGGCTCTCATTGCTAAAAACTTCCTAGGTCATTTTGCTACTAGGTCAGTGATTTCTCAGGAGCTAAAGCTGAAACCTGCGTTTCTTGGAAGCTTGGATGTATCGAGTTGTTTCCATGCTTGCGGTTGAATATGACAGAGCAACTCTGACCACTCTGGCCACTGAGTCTTTGGCCAAGGCAGCAGTCTCACCATTTGGGGGCCAGCCGCTGCAAGAGGCGACGCAAGAATTACTGGATCATTGTCAGTCATTGTCATGGTTGGAGCATGTTGGAGCCTGTGTCAACCACTAAGTCACTAATACTCCATGACATAGCAATGACATGTCATGGGCACTTGAGATCGTCGAGACGAGGAAGAACAGGGTGCATGCAAGCTGATCTTTTCAGGTTTCGAGTATTCTTGCGAGCAGGTAGTAGTCACATCATGGGGCCACAACTTACAGGCCATTGAGATGATTGAGTTGGAGGCAGACTTCTATGCATTGTCTCTATCACCACAGGCCATGGGCAGGGGTTGGGTTGTGATTTGTGATGTGGTATGATGTGGTATGATGTGGTAGACTGGCATGACGTACAATTATTTGAGATGATTGTGATTTGGCAGATAGACTTGCCACTACGAAAGACAAAGAGTGTAGCCAGGTTTCTTGCCATGCAGCCTTCTGCGCACCAATCATGTCAGCAATCGCGCAGCTGTCGGTGCAGCAGCTAAGAACTTCTCGGTTGATCTGTTGAGAACCACTGTACAGTGCAGCTGCAGCAGTTCAGTCGGGCAGCCCCAGAGGTGCTCTACTTCCTTGCTTTCCAGAACGAAAACATGTTTGAGGAAGGCAAGTGGAAACAACCTATCTCACCGTACTGGACTGCTGGGGTGGCGGTTGGATCTCGTTCTTTGTGATTTTCATCATTTTTCATCTATTACTTCAATGAGAGATGCTCTCATTCTTCTATCCAATGTTGATGTCCACGAACCTCAGGAGCCTCAACGTCATGAAGTGACTCGTCGGCTAAGATAGCAAATGAATCAACATTCTAACAATTTCTTGTGGAAGAGTCTGATCATTGTCAAGACAGACAGTCATCTTGCACTTGCACAAGGTTGATCTCGATTGTGGTGTCCCTGTTCAAGGCGTTTGCACAAAAATCTTCCTGCTTATGGGTAGTTGACGTCTTCTCAACCAAAACCCCTTCCGACACCTTCCAACACCATTATCAGCACGGTGTATGGCGAGGATTGAAACGGTCTCCCACCTTTTGGCCCCTATCCTGGAGAATCTTCGATAATGCTATGTACATTTGGAATCATTTGGAGACAAAATGTTACAGTAAGATCAGTAAGCCTCGAAACTTCTTGCAACGTTCAGACTGGGTCTTGGAGGTTTCCACAGAACTGCAACATGCGCAGCAGCTTTGCCGTGCACTTTTTGCCAAGTTCTTGGAACTGACAACGGTATCAGTTGGGAGTGGATTATTTTTGTATACATGTGGTATTACACACACATACTGTATATACATATATATATATAATCACACACACACACATATATATATATATACACATGTATACATAATTATACATATATACACATGTATACATAATTACACACACACATATATATATATATATTCATAAAAACGTACATGTACATATACATACATGTATATACATACATACTTACTTACCTTACCTTACCTTATCTTACATTACATTACATTACATTACATACACACACACAAATATATATATATATATATATTGTATCCATTTTTGCCCATATGTCCAACCCAATGAATCAGCGGACCACCCAGGTTGGTCGATTTCAGGAGGACTTCCGGCAGGCGAAGTTTAACATGTTGGGCAAAAGTCGAAGCGCAACAAACTTGGAGATTTGCCACCTGATACGGCCCGACACCAGGTAGCTGGCTGGTGGGCATTGGCGCTTCAATACAGTACAGCATTGTGTGTCTTGTTTGTGCTTGGGTCCAAGCTATCCACGGGCCGATCACTGGAGAGAGGCCAAAGCACTAGGTACCTGGCAGAGTACCTAGGAAATCTTTAGATCCCCAAAGTTCCTCATGGATCCTTCATAAAATTAACCAGAGCACTAGACGCATTTCACAATGAAGAAATTGAGCCGGGAATTGCTAAGGTCCCTTTCGATCGTGCTTGGTGCCACATCCTGTGCCGGACACTGAAAGCTTGTAAGCGGGTCTGTGACTGTGAATCATGGTGTCAGCATTGGCAATGAGGTTGGATGTTTCCTGAAGATCTTCAGTGTGTTCATCATTGTGGACATGGATAACCTAGCGGCCAAGACGTGGCCTCAATATTCATTCGTGCATTTTGTTAAAGAGCCACCCAAGCCCAGATAACCTAGTCCAGAAGTTCCAGCTCCAGGTTCGTGAATGGCATGATTTTCCTTGAATTCCACGTGACAGTGGATCCGGAACGGCTCCGGGCCTTCAGACAAAGGCACTTTTCTGGCCCTACCACTATTGAGAATTTGAACAATTGTCACATTGTCTTTCTCAGCCTCTGCACCTTGTACCCATGGAAGGCATCGCGAACGGATCAAGGGCATATCAATCCGCACGATCTTCATGATCATGCCAGTGCAGGGCTGAGTCGGCTAAGTCGCGAAGTAGCTGCGCCATCTTAGTTTTAGCCTCCCTCAGACTGGCCGGCTATTTGAGTGCCCGAATTCCATCGAATTCCGCTCTCCAGGTGGCCTTGATTTTGCTGTCTGGGATAGTGTCCTTGTACTTCAACACTACTCCGCTGACTCTGCTTGTGTACAGACCTTACCAAGATTACAAAGCCATACTAAGCTTCATCTAAGCCTTACATTGGGTCTCTGCATCTTGCTCCAGACTTTGGCTCTTGCTCCTGACTTTGGCTCGGATTCCTTGACATTAAGGTTTGGGCAGGTGGACAATGTTCACGCGCCAAAAATGATTAACATTGGGGGCTGCTGTCCGCCAATCTTAAGGTGGGCCCTGCAGCATGCAAGATTTGACAAACAGTTTGCCCGTGTCGAACAGATTGCCTTCAGCATCAGTCGCGCGCAATCTTTCTTGCAAGACTAGTGGAGTTTCATTCTACTTCGATCTACTTCGCCACTGATTTGGCATACCTGGAAGGCTTGAACATCTGAAAGGCGGGCTCCTTACTTACATGCCAAGAGGATTCAGGATGCAATGTGGGTTTTTCATGGTTTGTCTGAAAATACGGTATACCCAAAGCATCAACTTTCAAAAGGGAAAATTAAGATTAACCGATTAACCATCAAATTTGGGGTACCCTATTTTCAGGCAAACCCATCTATTTGCGTGTCTTGAACTTGTTTGGACAGGAGAAGGGGTCGCAGCCAATGTCTCGGTGCTCCTGCTGGCAGCAATCAACCCAACCGAGGAGGATGACCATTGAGCATCCAAAATTGGTGGACTGAATATCAGAATGATAAATTTCATAAATATGAATGAAGTATGAATAAATAACAATAATTTCATTGAATAAATATCGAATATTCAAGCGAAGAAGGAGGACCCACCGTAGCATTAAGACCTTCAGCCACTGTGATGGGACCATGCTGCAGGAAGTGAAAGTCGCTCCTCGCCTACTCCTTGGACGATGTCGAAAGAACAACGGCTGGCTGGTTGGCCACTGCATTCTGACGGTCAGGTGAATGTCAGATCATGCTAGATTGCTAGATCTATCACAGCATATCATCGCTCTTGTGAAACGCGGAGCAGCTGGTGCCCAAGGTCTGTACTGGATAGCCCTGGAATCCCAAGCTGAACCTATGATACCCTCTTCACTGCAGGCGAGTGTTTGAAATCTTTGAATGGCTTTGATGATGCCCGGTGAACAGGTCCGGGTAGAAGCCCAGACCGTCCAGACATGTCAAGACCCTTTCAAACCTTCCCGCAGGTGCTGCAAGGCACAGATGCAAACAACAACGCCGCTTTCCGATCTGGCAGTCATCTCCACAGCTTCCCGATGCCCGCGGCACACAAAAAGATTGTGAAAGTGAAACCACCATTTGCGAATTGGGAAACTTGGTGAACTCAGGTGCTCAGACGACCAGGCACACTTTCACTCCGTTTGACTTCCACAATTTTCAATTATGGACTTGGATTCTTTGCATGGGCCATGTTGCCAGGAGCCAATCCTACCATTGGTTGGAGTTGCACCATCCAGAGGGGGCAGCTTCTCCTTACAAGACGTTGCTGAAACAGGACCTGCGACAAAGAAGAGGTCATGAGGCATGTCAGTTGCTTGTGCCTCCGGTAGAGGAGAAGATGTACAAGACCATGGAGCCCTTCGAAGCAAGCTTCCAAATACGCGGCATTCAGGCCGGCAATGAGGTTTACTAAAGTTTACTGTGCAATTGTGCTAAATGTGATCTCGCCGACGCAGAGGCTGAATATCCGACCACTTACACAGTTTTTGTGACGGCCCAAAACCCAACAAGCCGCTTGGCAAAATCCAAGGGGTTGAAAGGACCATATTTCCATCGCTGAAACATGTTGAAATGCCAGCGAGATTTCAAAGCCCAGGTCGCGCTTTGGCAGGCACCCCTGCAAAGGGAAGCTTGTTCACATCTCAGCACTGCTCTTGCGCATCATTGCAGCAGACACCGGTTGAGGCGAATTGCTGTCATTTTAGGGAGCGGTACTGACTTGCAGGGGCGATAATTCGAATCATGGGACTGGGACATCAATCAGCTCAGTATCCAAATGTAAATCGATCTGTAAACTCAAAACTTTTTGCATCAGTACATTGACATTGAGGCTGATCCCTGCGTGTGCATCCTTCTGCGAGTCTTGCGAATTTACTGGGGCCCGCTTCTGCGACCCGGGCCGGTGCATTGCAGGCACTTTGGGAGTGCTGTAGCTTTATGCTACATGTCAACTCTATCTTTCTATCTATCCATCTATTTATCAATATCTGATACCTACCCCTCTCTCTCTCTCTCTCCCTATATATATAAATATATATTATATATATAATGTGTATATTTATGTATATTCGATTCTTTCATGGCCTGGATGGGTTTGTGCAAGAAAGATTATTGTCAAAATTGCATGTGGCGACATTTCAGGTTCGAATCCACGCCTCTCACCATAGTAGGTGAGATAGAGAGATAGATAGATAAATAGATAGATACTGTAGATAGATTGATTGATTGATTGATAGATTAGGTAGATAGATAGATAGATAGATAGATAGATATTTAGGCATTATAATATACCTCTCCGTTTGCCATCTCATATCTGAGTCTGAGGTAGGTGTCTATATGCTGCGGTTTGGCAAGGACACAAATTACCTATCTGGACCTATCTGCATTCAAAACATTGCAAAATCTCATCCTGACAGATAGTGTTTGCAGCAACTCTTCTTGCCAAGCCTGGGGTGCAGCCTGGGTGTGTTTGGATTTGCTTGCGGGGCGCAGGCACCCACTATCATCAAGGACGTTGCTACCCTTGCGTCGAGAATTGCGGCTCGGCTGTATATCAGTATGTATGCTGCACCTGCACGCATGTGTATATATACATATATAATCACACACGCATTTCTATTTACATATATATATAATATATATTTACATATATACATATACACATATACATGTACAAACACACACAAACATATATATATATATATACATACACAACACACACACACATATATATATGCACACACACATATATTTAATTATATGTATTATTATTATATATATACTTATAAATATAAGTACATACATAGATACACACACATATATTTACATATATATATTTACATATATACATATACACATATACATGTACAAACACACACACATATATATATATACATACACAACATATATATATATGCATGCACACATATATATATATATTTACATATACATATATATTTACATATATATATTTACATATATATATATATATATTTACATATATATATATTTACATATATACATATACACATGTACAAACACACGCACATATATATATATATATATACACAACACACGCATATATATATATATGCATACACACATATATATAATTATATATATTATTTTTATTATATATATATATATAATTATAAATATAAGTACATACATAGATACACACACATATATTTACATATATATATATATATATTTACATATATACATATACACATATACATGTACAAACACACATATATATATACATACACAACATATATATATGCATGCACACACATATATATATATATATTTACATATATATATATATATTTACATATATATATATATGTATATATATTTACATATATACATATACACATGTACAAACACACACACATATATATATATATATACACAACACACACACATATATATATACACAACACACACATATATATATATATTCACACACACATATATATAATTATATATATAAGTATATATATATTATTATATATACTTATATATATATAAATGCATACATAGATACACACATATATATATATAATTAAAATATATTTTATTCATAGAGAGATATTTGTGTGTGTGTGTGCGATGAAGGATCCCAGGAAATGTGTAAACCATTTAGTGCAGGTTTACTGCAAACTTTTCAGTACCTTGTGCTGAAACAATCATTTTCATCCCTGTTCTTCATTGTGATGCAGCTGACAGCCTTTCGGCTTGGGGCGAGGTGACAGCTGCGAGTTCAGTGCAGCACCTTTGGACTTCGGTGCTGTCAACATGACCGATTCGGACTGGCCCGGGATCAATGGGAAACTGCCAGTTTTTTTTTTTGATGTCTCTTGATTGATTTTCCATCCCGTATGTACTGTCTTCTGCTACTTTGAATATCTTTGGAGCGTTGTTTTCAATGTGGTTTACCAAAGTCAAACTTAGTTCTCTTCAATCTCAGGGTTGGAGAACTGAGCCCTCTGACTGTTGGTCCTTCCACTTCGGAACGCAGGAGTCCATCAAGTGTGACTACGGTGGCTGTAAGCGCGGCTATGGTCATCAAGGTGGAAGGCCTTCTCTACGGAAATGTGGGTCTCTCGGGCGTCACTGCATGGGTTGCTGAAAAAGATCCGTCATTGAAGCCGGCAAGCTAGTCCTGGCACTTTTGACTCCCCCAGGTCCTCAATCCAAACGCCCAGTCCCTAAAACCCTCACACAGATCTATTACTTCAACTTTTTCAAAGGGGATTTCAAAACGAGATGTCCAAAAGTTTGGAAAAACATCAAGATTGCAGTAAAGTTGACTTGAGAAGGAATTCCCAAGCAAAGCAGTTAGGGAGGCTCTTGTTCCAAAGCGCATGTCATATGAGCTCATCCTTTTGTTGCGGATCAGTACCAACCAGCTGCATTTTACTTCGGAGGTGCCTTCCTTGCAAAGTTGAAAACTGCAGGGATTGCAACGAGGACTGGCGGCTTCATGGATTTTATCATAAAGAAATTGCCCAAACTTTAAACCATTCGATTTGTGGCACTCTTGTGCAAAGAATCTACCTGAATGCGCAGGTGTTGAACATTGGACATTGCTGTTACGTGCGTTACCTTTTGTCAGAGGACTTGGGCAGTTGTGGGCTTTGTATGCCCGGGCTCGGTCTGGATTCTAATGGTGACCTGGACGCAAACCGTTTTACGGAATATTACTGTGTTTGTGTATATATATATATGTTTGTCTGTCTGTCTGTCTATCTGTTTTTCTGTCTGTCTGTCTGTAATGTTACTGTTACTGTTACTGTTGCTGTTGCTGTTACTGTTACTGCTACTGTACTGTATGTATGTATGCCTGTTTGACCTGTCTGTATGTATGTATGCATGCATGCATGCATGCATGCATGCATGCATATGTGTGTGTGTATGTGTGTATGTATGCATGTATGTATGTATGTATGTATGATATGTATGTATGTATGCATGCATGTATGTGTGTGTGTGTGTCTGTATGTATGTATGCATGCATGTATGTATGTATGTATGTATAGTATATATATATAGTCAATTGCACAAGCTGCATCTTCAATTTGTAGGAGGATGTAGTCCGATGTAGGAGGCAAATGTTCATGATTTTTCTGCGTTTTTCTCAAATTTGGTTCAGGTACGTGCCAGCAATGCGCCGTGTACCTAGTTCTCTGCAGTTGTCGAAGCAATCTTTAGCGAGACCTCGGGCCACTCACCTGCCTGTACTGCCCAGGGTGGTCCCCACTGCAGGCGGTGTGGTGTGGATTCAGATGCATCGCGCTTGCAACACATTGAAGTCTACAAGACGAAAACATCAAACACTGATAAAAACTGATAGGTTTCTTGAGGTTTTTCGATGTGTTGATGTGTGTTTCTCTTTGGAGGCAGGATAGTTGGTCACAATTGGTCACCTGTGACCCCTTTTTTGGTGGGTGTAGGTGCTATGAAAAAGGCGGCTGCGACGAGTGTGAAGAGGGGTGGGGGCCAGCAGCAAATGCAACGTGTGTACAGTGTGAAGGCCTCAGATGGTCCCGCTGCGGACTGCGCACAGTGCACAACGAGAGCTCCTGGCACATTGAAAGTTCATGATATAACACACTACAGTGTATCAATATCATCACTTTGCATTTTGAATGCACGCAATCTTAAATATTCTCGAAGGATACATGATTACAGTTCTCAAGAATGGACTTGATTTGAACTTTATATAAGGATGATCTGTGCTGCACTGGGGCGCTTCTGGATCTGGATCAGGTGAACCTGGATGCCGACTTTGTTCCAGTTCCCACGAGACGTGCAAAAATTGTGAACTGGGCTATGCGCAGGACTCAAATGAGAGCTCAGTGATTTGACACGATTTGCAAGTGTACCACAAGTAGTACTGTTCGGACAGTCTGAAGATGGATAACCCTCGCGGTGAGAACAAATCACACAGCTGGAGCTAGGCCCTAGCTCCAGCTGCGTGATGTGTCACACCACTATCCGTGCAGTGTTGAAATCATGCAGACAATAACGCGTTGTTGATCCTCTTGGTCCATGTGAGATGGGTTCAGAGGTCATGAAAGAGGGACATTGTGCTCGCTGTGTCCCGCACTGTCGGAACTGCTCGCTCGGGCCCCAGTACCCCTGCATGCTCCTGCGGATCGCAGGATTTTCGTCAGCGATTCCAGTGCTGTGCTGAGGGTCAGCGGGGTTCACAGCTGCGACGAGTGCTATTCTGGTTGGGGCTTGAACATGCTGACCATGAAGCGTTGGCCTCAGAAACCCAAGCTGTGACAAACTTGTCTCAAAGTTGATGTGGAGAAACTGGAATCTATCCCGCTCGCAGTCGGGTGATGCCATGAGGTGCGATACCTGTGAGGTGCACTGCGCTCGTGTTGGACGGGTTGTGTTGGAAATTGACTCATGCAGATCCATGACGCACTGGGAGATTTCTAGAAGGTGAAGGAGCAGTCAAAAGTGGCGATGCTTTTCTTTGTATTGTTTGTACGTCGTCATTTTTGTTGTTGATGTCGTTGGTTGCGGTTTACTACCTCAAGTTGAAGCATGCCAGAGATATGAGACTGAAGGTTGAAAACTGCCTCAAGTGCAACGGGGACCAACGAAGATGCACCGAATGCCCGGGCCCAAGCTCCGTATAAATTATAATAACCCCATTAGGACAGGTGATTGAATGTGATTCATGTGTTGGTTTCTTGACGTTGTGGTAGCAGAGTGTAGTTTGTTTCAACACAAGCAGGTGCACCATTGACTCAAGATAGTTCCTGTGTGCTTTTGTTGTGTGTGTGTGTGCAAGTGAACATAGCGACTCATTGAGTTCTTGTTTGTAGAATCTCATGGAATAGTGGCACGGTATTTGTATGACATTGTGACATTGGCACGTGCGCGCGCGCACACACACACGCACACATAGACAGTATAATTACATACATAATGACTATAATTCCTATAGCTTTGTGAATATGTGTGTGTGTGTGTGGCAACCTGCCGCATCTGCCGCCAATGAGAATTTTCGGACTTTGATGGGTTTCGGACTGTATTTCTCCGAGGCAAGTACGGCTTTGGAGTCACGCCTGAAGGCGTGGTCGTTGCTCTATAGGGAGCCAGCAACAGCCTTTACACACTCACACGCGCATAATACATACATAATATAAATAGTATAAATACATAGATAGATAGCTAGATAGATAGATAAATACATAAATAAATGCATAAATAAACGCATAAATAAATGGAAAAAAAAAATAAATCCATAAAGAAATAGTTAAACACACACACAGACAGACAGACAGACAGACAGGCAGGCAGGCAGGCGGGCAGGCAGACAGGCAGACAGACAGACAGGCAGACAGGCAGACAGGCAGACAGGCAGACAGGCAGACAGGCAGACAGGCAGTCAGACAGACAGACAGAGAGACAGAGAGACAGAGAGACAGAGAGACAGACAAGACCACATGTTCGCGCCACTTTTGGAGGTTCAGATGTCGTTTCGCGTGGCAGGCGCAAGGGATTGTGCACCTTGTCAAAAGTGAGCAAAACGTGAGGGTTTTGTTGCATTTATTTCCAAAAACCATGGCAGGCGTGGGACATTTGAAGAGGATCTGCAAAGATGCATTTTCTGTGGCAGGCGCAGTACAAAAGACATGTTCATGAGAGATGTTAGGAGATCAGGGCGCTGATTTCCTGAGAGGGGTTGCATTTTGGAGCATCAGATCTGTAGGTTTGCTAAGATGATTTTGCGTGACAGGTGCAGCACTTCGTATGACCTGGCATCAATTTTTCGTGGCAGG
>Ga0126342_10007071_pt1 | contig 19979 bp, 18 predicted proteins | sample Cyp1metagenome_FD_92528 | JGI IMG/M metagenome (GOLD analysis project Ga0126342, IMG submission 92528) | Coral microbial communities from Lord Howe Island, Old Settlement Bay, Australia - Cyphastrea 1 metagenome | ecosystem: Host-associated > Invertebrates > Cnidaria > Coral ... | reverse complement strand
GCGGCGGGACGTCGCTTGTGGAGGTGTGTGAAAGGTCAGGGGTTGCAAGATGCTTTGGGCTACGGGAGGTCGCCTAAAGGGGATTTGGCGTTTTCCGGGATTTTGTCACGAAAAACAGCTGGTTTTCTTGATTCGGGCAAGCTTTGAGTTTGGTTAAACAAAAAAATGCAACAACATTAGCCAAAGCAATCCAGCTGGAAAAAGCGACCTGCCATTTTGGCTCAAAGAACCTTTGAACCTCACAATTATTCTGTGAACCTCACATCATGGCTCGACCTCGCTCGAACATGGCTAAGCGTGGCCAGGCTGCTAGCCTACCTGGCAAACTTTGGAGCGCTTGGACAAAACACCTCCTTTCCACTGGCCCCACGTGGATCTTCGTGGCGATTTCCCTCACCCACATCTTATGCTGCAGGATCACTGAGGTGTTGTGGCTGCGCAAGCAGGACTTTGACTTCAAGCAACTTTTTGTGACAATCCGAGCACTGAAGCGTCAGACACAGGTTGGGTTATGTCAGTTAGTTAGTCTTTGTTTGCATGTGACTCATGGGTTTTGAATATTTTGGTGTTCACAAGGGTTTGGCGTTCTTGGGTCAAACCCTGAAGGTCCGAAAAAAAAAATTGAAATCAGTACTTCCATTTCTACGAAAGTTGAAGGACAAGGGGATTTCCCGAAGACGCCAACGCCAATGTGGAGCACGAGGGCAAGAATCTTTTCAAGACTGCTGGAAATGGCCCAAACATCAAGAAGACTTTTTGTTCCCATCCACAAACAATTCCAAAGTTCCCAAAACGAAGGATGTGGTGGCCCATGCTCTTATCAAGTCACGCAGCAGTTTTGATCCGCCTGTCAGTTTAGGAGTTGTAAACCGCCAAGCCATCAGATCGCACAGCGGACGTCACAGAATGGTGAACGACTTGAAGGCAAGTGGAATCCCTATGGGAGTGGGAATGGCTTATGCCGGAATCCACGACGAAAAAACTTATCAGAACTACGGAAGACTTGTTGAAGATCAAGTTGGAACTGTTTTGGAGAAGAGTGGGCCGCTGAAAAGAACCCTAAGATCATTGTACAGCAATTCAAAGGCAAAGAAAGCCCAACGCCAAAGAAACTAGCGACTGCCTTTGCTGAGCCAGGCAAGTTGAGTTCCCAACTCTGCTTGAAAAAAGGGACAGGTCGCTCAACATGATGCTGCTCATGTTCAACATGTCAGCATCTGCAACGATGAGTCCAACAGAAACCAGCAGAAGGGAGGACCTATCTATCAGCTTCTAGTCAACCAGATATGACCTTGGACCCTTGTTTGTCTTTGTTTCCGCAATATAAGGGGATGGATGGCTGTTTGTATGGCTGGATGGATAGATGGATGGATGGATAGATTGATAAACAGATAGAAAGACAGACAGACAGGCAGGCAGGCAGGCAGATAGCAGGATTGATGAATAGATAGCTGCATACCTAGTTTTGCAGACAGATCGTTAGATGGATAGATAGTCTAAGATGATAGGTACTTCGATAGGTAGAGAGGTAGACAGGTAAATAGATAGACAAGTAGATAGATATATGGAACAGTGTAGAAAGGTAGACAAATCGTTAGATCGGTAGGTGGTAGAAAACAAAAAACACATGGATAACTAGGAAGCTTACACAATCAGAGATTCACAGCACCCTGCCATCATCATTGCCATCTTCATCATTGCCATCATCATAGTTCAACCGACCAGGCCCTAAGCTCAGTCAGAAGCTCAGTCCGAAGTGAGGTGGGAACTGCTCTACAAGATTGCAGAACCAAAAACTATATCATGATGAGCGGGTACCAAAAGCGAAAATGTTGCGGATGAGTACCAAAAGCGAAAACGTTAAACAGATCGGAATACCTGAGTATATACATATGCAGAAGCACATGCAGAAACATATGTGATATATAGAATATTGTAGTGTAGTGCCATCACAGCACCCACACTGCAACTGAGCACTGAGCAGATGTAGTGCCATCACAGCACCCATGATGGTTAAGTACCCATCCCAACCGTCCCAAATGCCCCAGGCCGCCGCCTGGAACACCTTCGAGGAACACCTCCGAAAACAGAGGCTTGATGCAAACTTTTTCATTGGGTTTTTCACAAGAAATCACAAGAAATATCATTTACTGGCACTCACAAAGATCTATGCTGTTACAGCTCACCCTTTTGGAGCTCGGCGATTCCTCCCAATTGCGGCCAGCTGGTCTTCAGCCCCCTGTCGAGTCCATGAAGCAGTGAATTCGGTTTTCCAAAAACTTTTGAAACATAAAAAGTTGTATGTTTCAGAAAATTATGTTGTTTTTGATATCCCCTGAGTTTCTTTAACTTTAAGCATCTTTAAGGTCTGCGATGGTCTGAGAGGTTTGCCATTTAACTCGATTTCATAACCACTGCTTCTTTGGAACCTGACAGCCTATGATGATGAAACTGTTCAGTTTCAATCTGCGGTCTACACAATCTTCCATAGCGTCAAAGGCTTCTTATCAGCCTAATGATGTCCCTTGAGATCTCTCAAGGTCTCACAGGTCTGCACCTCGATCTTGAGCGGAGTGTTTCCCATACTCATCTTCATTGCTGAGCTGATGACAAAGTTGTCCGCCAACTCGACACAAACTGTGGCTGGCTCATTGTCAATCAGCATGACACTTGTGTCATGGGGGGTCCATGACAGTGGTGTTGCAACCTTGAGAGGGCTGGGTAGAACCAGCTCTTTGAAGATCAGCTTCATCTCCACACTCAACTTCTTCTTGGAGGCAACCATGAGACGGAGTCTCGAGATGAGGACATCACACTTGTGGTAGGTGTCCATGGTTCGGAGCGGAAGGGATTGACTGCCCAGATTAGTGAGACCCTAAAACAACTGCGGAGGACAGGGTTTAATTTAACTCGATATAACAATGCGAGACCCACCAGCAAAATCCAACAACACTCTGTCTTAGATCCCACAGGGAACACAGTCATCACACCCAAGTTCAGCCCAAAAGTAACTGAAATTTACTGGCGTTCGAACATCCTAATCATCATGATGATCATGATCAACATCATTGTCATCATCGCATCAACATTGTGATTGTCATCTTCACCATCAGCAATTCCATCTTCATCATTCACATCATTGTCATCTTCAACACCTTTGTAGTCATTGTCCTCGTCCTCCTCATCTTCATCATCATCACTAGCATTACCACCACGCAAGTCATGAAGACAATGGCATGACACTAACTGATAGAACTGAGTGAGTGATGCTCTGGACAGCCTGTGTGTGTCTTTTATTTCTGCGTTTCCCCGAGCAGAGTAAGTCCGCAGCACTGGAGAACAAGTGCTCAGTGGTGTTCTGCAATTGACATGAGAAGGCGCTTAAAGAACAATGCCCTTGACACCACTGCCTGTACATTGGATCAGCTCACTGGTCAGCCCTGAGCTGAAGAACAGCCTATCCATGATCTGGGCAATCACTGGGACAGTGAATGAGTTGCCAATCATGCCGCGCATCTGTCTCTGTGAAACCCCTTCTGGGATCTTCAGCCTGTGAGCAGGGATTCCTTGCAATCTGAAGTATTCTGTCAAGCTCAGTGGTCTCATTTTGCTGAGTGCCCAATAACCTTTGCTTTCGCACCGGGACTTGGTCAAGCAAGGGCAATATCCTTGGCATATCTGGTTTCGATGCCAAGAGGAACTCATGCCAATGTCCGCCACAGCTTCACATGTCACTGACTTGTTCTCGCTCTTCAAAGCCTTGAAGCATGCCAGCAAGTTTCGGAGTTCTGTTGAGCCGGTGGGAAAGGAAGGCTGTGGAGGACCAGGGTCCAAGGCTGCCTTCAAAGAAGCTCTTTGTGGGAGCAGGGGGGGCCAAAGGAAATCCCTCACAGGATTGTGCACACCCACTATGTAGAAGCGAGCTCGAGACTGAGCAACTCCATGGTCCTGGGAATCGATGACAGCTGCTTGCAAGCACTGATGGTAGCGCTTCCCATTTGGGTCCTGGCCAGGCTGCTGGCAGCATCTAGTAAATGCAACGCTGTTACTGGTTGCAGTAAGTAGCATTGCTGTTACTGGGTGCCATCACAGCACCTAGTAAGTAGCATTGCTGTTACTGGGTGCCATCACAGCACCTAGTAACAGCATTGATGTTTCCGGGTGCCATCTCAGCACCTAAATTGCTGTTATCGGGCACCATCACAGCACCCAGAAACCATGAAGATGTTTGATAGTAGAATTCATCTCGTTTTGTGACTTCATCTCGTTTCATCATCCATCTGCTACCCTCCATGAATCACCCAAACTATCCTAACACATTGGCCTAGAGGCTTTCTACTGAAGCTCATCATATTCAAAAAGTACTATAAATAAATAAATATATATATATATAATCATATATGATAATATAAAACTGCATGTGTTTTCTACAACCCTAGAAGTCCTTGATGGATTTGAGCACCCTCATGGTCAGATCAAACTCCTTTTGGAACTGCTGGAAATTCTTCACATTTTCCAGCAGAAAAGTTCGGGGTTTGACCACGCAGATCCTCATCAGCACGTAGAGCAAGACCTTGCCATTCTCGCAAGCCATGCCCTGTTTCTTGCCGAGCTGGCTGTAAGCCTGGCAAGGGTAGCCAGCTGAGTAGAAGTCGACTTCTATGTCACGCGGTGCAGGTGTCCGCACATCTTCATAGATGCGCTTGCAAGCAAAATTTGCTCTAAGCACCTTTCTCGCTGCGTCTTCTACATCGCTCACCCACTCCTCTGTGAATGGCAGATTCAAAGACTCCAAGGCCAAAGCGGCACCATTCAGGCCACTGCAATCGGAGGCCACTCGCAGGACTTCCTGCTGCAGTGCGATAGAGCGACGCTTAGGCATGCCACCTTGAAGGTAAAATGCTGCTGCAGAGAAAGCAGGTCCATGATGCCCAGAAGAAACCGGGAATAGTTTCATTGGATTACAACTCAAAAACTTAGTGAAACAATTTTTGGCTATCTAGTATAGTTATCATATACAATATCATGTGATAAAATTGTGAAACAGGTAAAAACATCCATTATCAAGAAATGAAAGATAGATATCATTCGCCCCCAAACTCACAGGCAACCAGGCAAAGTGCTGAGGCACCTCGCCCAGGCGGCGGGCGGAAGCAACCAAAGTACCTCAGAGGCTTGGGAAGAACAAAAAATGAACCTTGAAACTTGTGAAGCAACCATGCGAAACAGAAGGGGTCCAGTGAACTTTTGGCCACCTCACTGACTGCGCTGTGTCGGATCCCCTGGAGGCCACCATCCACTGCGGCTTCCAGAGGTTCAAAAGAAGATTGTACCAGGTTTGTACCTCCTTGCTGGTTGGCTTTGAGCATGAACAACATCTACATTTCATTGACACTTCATTGACACTTCATTGACAAGCGCTTGACATGCGCTGTGTTCATGCTTCCAAGCTCAAAATTTGCACATGTCAGTGATCGCGATGGGTGGGGTGGCATGAGCAATCTTTCGTCCCAACAACGTTCATGGGTTTAACTGCATTAAGATGTTTGGGTCTCACTCACTGTGGGTTCCATCACAAGAAGTGTGTGTTCTTTCCTCCCAAAAGAGCACCCATGCCTCCCCTCAACACAATGTCTGGAATTTCGGTACATAGGCCTTCCCAACTTGGCCCCCTGTTGACTCATTTTCAGAGTCAGCAAGCCTGTCATAGTGAGCACACATTCTCATCAACAACATAACACACTATACTTAACATTACGTAACACTACTTAACACTTGTGCAGAGTGCTTCTTTATCTCTTCATGTGCGCTCAACAATGGACAAGCTATTTCATCACTTCTTTGGCAGAGCCTCAGCCTGACCCTTTCAAGGAGCCTTGGGCCAACTGCTGGAGCTCAGCCATGATAGCATCGTTGCCATTGGCCTTCGCCTTGGGCTTGGGCTTGGGCTTGCTAGGCTGGCTGGGCTGCACCTCTTGATCTTCATTTTCATCTTCATCTGGATCTTGCTCATCAGCAGCTGTATCCTTCTCCGCCTTGACCTTCTTCTGCCTTGGCTTTCTCTTCGGCTTCTTCTCAGGCTGCTTCTCTTCCACCTCACCCAAGTTCTTGGAGAGAATGGTCTTCAAATTTGCTGAGTAGAGTCGACTTTTGTCATCCTGCATGAGCTTGAACACCCTCTTTTCCAACCTCAACTGCAGGGCTTTCACATGCTCCTCTGTGAAGGCCAGCCCGAAGAAAGGAATCCTCTTCTCCACGCAGAGCTCGGCAAGGCGGCCGTCACCTGCCAAACTGATGACAGCCACAGCATCCAAACCATGAAGGATCTCCTGCAGAACTTGCACCGGCTCTGCATGGAACAAAAATGGTTCAACATCATTTTTGTCTCTGGGCCGGTTTTTGGCATTCAGGTTGAGGGACTCTGCATCTCCATCAGGCATGTCTTCATCTTCATCTTCAGCATCTCCATCAGCTGTTCCTCCAACTGGGATTCGCGCTCCATGCTTTCCCAAAAGGACAAGTTTGTCCTTGACCTGAAGCGACCAAACCTTCTCTGACGACTCAGGCTCTGCCACGAAGGGCCCCAACAGGTTGCCTCTGTTGGTAGCAGAAGGGGTATACAAGCGTTGGTGCTCATTGAGGCTGAGCACAGACTTGCTCACCAAGTACAAGCGCGAGATTTGGTTCACAGATGCAAAGCCCCTGACTTTGTTCAACTTCTCACATACTGAGCTCTCACTCATGCAAACCATCCATTGGCGGGTGTGTTTGTTCTTGATCGGGAGCGCTTTCTGTAGCCGGCCCAGCTCATCTGCCTCAGGTGTGTAGTGGAAGGAACCCAGCAATGAGCTGCGGTTCCCCTCCTTTCCACAGTCGTTGAGGACATAGATGTCGCCAGCTTCCAACTCGCCACTGGCGTTGCGCCTGGTTTGACACAGGCTCAAGAAGCGGGCCATATGCTTCCCGCGGTTGCGAAGGCCAGGGATGCGCAAGTGCGGTTGCGCAGTGGCTTCGCCTGCATTGGCTTGAGAATAAAAGATCACCACATGACTTTTGTTCTCAGCACTTGCATTTGCAGAGCCAGCAGCACTCTGGGCCAAGGCCTCCCTGAGTTCGTTGTCGTCCAAGGTTTCAGGAGCCAGGCTAACGTAAGTGTTGACCAAAGTTCGTGCCTGTGCCATTGAGCGCTCGATCCTTTGCAGGTCATCTTTGTCGGTCTGCATCCCACTGGAGCTGAGATCTTGGATCACCTGCATGAGGTCCTTGTCGCTCTGCAGGCCGAAGAGCTGGCTCTCCTGGAGGGAAGGGTGCATGGCAATGGGTGCCTACAGAAGGTACTGGCATAGGTGCTGTCACAGCACCCAATAGCATCTGTGCCATCACGGCACCCACCCCTACAGAGGGCAATGGCAAAGTAGGTGCCATCGCAGCACCCACTTCTGAAGCCAATGGCTGTAGGTGCCATCACAGCACTGAAGAGCATCGGTGCCATCACGGCACCCACACCTACAGAGGCCTATGGCATAGTAGGTGCCATCACAGCACCCCTTGCCTACTATGCATATCATAAGCGTCATCACGGCACCTGTAACAAGACATTAAGTACTCATGATGTTACCAGTTAAGATATATCATGAACTGTCATGCCTCACCCTGTCCTCACCAGGTTGATGCTCTTCTGAAGCAGTCAAGGCATCTTGTTCTTCATCTTGCTTTGGCTTCTCACCAGCCTCTGCCTTTTCTTCCTGCCAAGTCCATCTGCAAATGGCAATTCAGAAGAAACTGACAGTACCAAGCATAACTTATATGCCACATGCCACATGCCACATAACCACATGCCACATGTATGACATGATACTCAAATGCAATAAATATGGGAACATCATCTAGCTTCGAGTAAAATACTTTCTAACATCAAAGTTCTCTCCGTTTCGCTAAGGTTTTGTTTGACATCGGTCCTTGCTACACCTAGTGGAACAACAAAATGGTTCAAAGTCAAAACACAATGATGTTTGTTTGCATTTTATAGTCAGAATCTTTCTAGATAACAAAAGATATTTAGCAAACATGTTGGCCCAATCACTCCTCCACTTTGTTTTGAATCTCTTCCAAAGCTTCACTCAAAGGACTGGTCTTCAGGCAATCCACCAAGCTCTTCTTGGAGCGCAGCCACGACAGCAGGCAATCATCGAAGTCGACCGAGAACACAACACTTTCGATCAAGTTGAGGAAAAGGTCGCTTGATGTGCAGAAACTTGCACGCCATGGGGCTGGGGGGACCTTGGCAGGGATCCAAGAGTGACCACAATGCTGGCGGAACACTTCCAAACTGGAAGAAACCTCCTTGATCTTTTGCAAGGCTGCTGAATCAATGCCAGCTGTTTCGGCCCATCTGAACAGCTCCTCCTTCACATCCAGCTTGCAAAGAATGACATCAGCCAGCCCCTTGTTGCCAGTGGCTCCAGAAAGCTCTCTTTTCGTGCAGCTGTCCTGCTCCAATGCCTGATGATCAAAAAGGTCCACCAGAAGGCCCACCAGCCACTCCATCTTCTTGATTCCCCCACCCGATCCGACCTTGCCCAGCAAAGCGTGCAATTTGTGCACAGAATCCAATGGCCCAGATGCCCCGTAGTTGTCATCAAGGTACAGGAGCTTTTCCAGAATGTAGCTTGACTTGAGCATCCTGGAGCTCACTGCCAGGCCCGCTCGACGAAACTCTCGGTGACCTTCTCGCTGAGTTCCGACAAGACCAAGTCAGCATTGTAAGCTTCACTGATCATTTTGGGCCAAGAAGCCTTCTTCGATTGCTTTGGAGCATTGCTACCACGCTGAAGTCTTTGGCTGAAATTGGTCACATCGAGCACCCGACTCAGTGCACTGTGCCTGATCAACTCATGCTCTATGCCTGCCTTCTCACGCAACTGAGTGTTCAGATGATGGCAGACTGCATCAGTTTCCACAATCTGAAAGGTAACCAGACATGAAAGCAAAATCTCCTTCCAGCCATCAAGTTTTTCCAACTCTTCTGCTTCAACATCACGGGCAACTGCCATCAGCAGGGCATGGATGGGCTCTGCAGGCGACACCCGCCTCAAACAGCCAGGAGATGGCTTCTGCTTGCCTTTTGCATTTGCCCATGCCATTGGCACCCCAACTGTGATTTCTGAAGAAAGATGGCGAGGCTGTGCAAAAAAGCGATCAGCGATTTCACGACATTTGCGGGTTTTCACAGGAGTGTGGCTCACCGCAGCATCAAGGCCCAAGTCAATCCAAAACAAGTTGCCCCCTCCAGAAACCGATTGCGAAGCACTGTTGGCCAAAGTCTTTTGTGTCGCACCAAAGTCCAATGGGACAAATTTGCCACCCTGAGCCAAGGTCAAAGGACTCTGACGATCCACACCTTGGAACACTGGATGGGACTGAATCTTGTCCACACATTCCTTGATGTAAGCCATGTGGGCAGCATTAGCAGCTGCCACTGCAGGCACAGTTGGCACAGAAGCAGCAGGAGCTGCCACCAACTGCATTCCAGCCAAAGCCTCCTCCATGACTCCGTTGTGGATCACTGGTTTGGAACCGAAAGTTGCTAAGGTGCAGCTACTGCCATCCACATGCAACATCATGCAAGACATGTCAACATCCCAGGCAACAATCACTGTTACACCAATGGCACACCGGGTTACATCAATTCGAGTTACATCGAGTTGTTTCTCTCTCCCTGCTCAGCTTCCACACCAGTTGCAGGGTGGATCCAAGTGAGAAACCTCAGTGGGGAATCATTAGGTGAGAATGCATGGGTCTCTCTATGCAAAGGGCAGATTGAAGATATTTATTTCATGATATTTTGGGGTCTATTGGTAACAAAAGGAATATTTAGATTTAAAATGTCTTCGAGATTTTCTTGTGGGACATCTACATGTATGTTTGTTTGATTGTACTTTTTGATGTTGCAGTTCATCTACATAACATATGTGCTGATAATGTGCAAATATTTTTTCTGACTATCATCCATGTTGGCAGTAGATGATTCTCTTGAAATATGTTTTGATGAAACACAATCTCCCAGCACTGAGAAGGTACTCCAGTACTGGGGAACTTCTAAACTTGAAAAAATCGGCGACGAGTAGCACTGAGACAGCGTCGGGCGCCCGACGTTCTCTCAGCGCTCGGTACCGGCACCGAACGCTGAGAGGATGGTCCAGGACCTACCCTGGAGGATGCTGAGACAACTGTCGGGCCCCGAATGGTGTCTCAGCACAGATCTTCGTTTGATGGATGTTTTTTAAATCCTTCACTGGTGAAACCATTTTTTTGCATGTTAATGACTTTGACTATGCACTTTCAGCTCAAAAAATATTGAAAAAATGTGTTTTTTTTATCTAGCATCTTAGCTGAGCTCCCCCGCTTCACTTCCACTGCAAAGGGTTGTTAAAGTTGCTGAAAAGCCTCAGTGAGAGATCAGCTGCAGAAAGCATTGAAAATGAAAAATGAAAATGAAAAAAAACAAAATGAAAATGGACAATGAATAAAGCATTGAAAATCAAAAACATGTCACACCACCTGTGGCATATGTGGCATATATATATATATAAACGTGGCATGCGTCCCATCACCAGTGGCACCCCCACCACCACGGGATTTCAAATCCCGCCACCAGTGGCATCCCACCACCAGTGGCATCCCACCACCAGTGGCATCCCACCACCACGGGATTTCAAATCCCGCCACCTTTTTTTTCCGTAACGGCCCTAACGGTGACTAAATTAAATTGAGGTCTCGCTTTCAGCATCGAAAACCAAGATCTCAAATTTGACTGAAGAAAAAATAATAAAATATCGGTCCAAAAACCCATATCCAAAGTCAACATTGATATCTAAATCGAACAAAAATACTCAATATGATTTGGCAAAAAGTGACATAAAATTTCAACATTGCAATTTCTAAATCGAAAAGAAAACTACTAATATGGAATTTTGGTTCGCTTTCAGCATCGAAAACCAAGATCTCAAATTTGACTGAAAAAGATATTAACATATCGGTCCAGAAACCCATATCCAAAGTCAACATTGATATCTAAATCGGAAAAAACAACTCAATATGATTTGGCAAAAAGTGACATAAATATTCAACATTGCAATTTCTAAATCGAAAAGAAAACTACTAATATGGAATTTTGGTTCGCTTTCAGCATTGAAAACCAAGATTTCAAATTTGACTGAAGAAAAATCAACAAAGCCCAATGCGAAATTGTATTTGGAGAAAATCAATTTCCAAAATCAACATCGCAATCTCAAACATGAATTTTGTTTGAAAAAACCCAAAAGAAGATCTCCATCTAACTTGGAAAAACACTTTCCAAAGAGGTTTGTTCAAAAACCAACATCCACAAACAACATCTCAAGCTACATCAGAAATATCAACAGAAGATATCTGTTGAACATCTACATAGAAAAAACTGATTTGGTCCAAAACTCAACATGGACAAGCGACATCTAAATCTTAAGGAAAATGCAACAACAATATATGTTCAAGAAATTACATGGGTAATCAAAACCTCAATCCAAATAGCAAAAAGTACTCCAATCCGATGGGTGATCATTGACATCGAAAAATTGTAAGACAAGACATCCAATATGGATTTTGGTCAACATCGAAAAGCAACATCTCGATCCAAAAATAGACAATAACAGAAAATCATTCTAAAAAAAACAACAACATCTATAGGTTCAAAAATAGACATCAAGTAGCAAAATAAGGATCCAATATGGTTTTGGTTCAAGCCACATGACTCAAGCTAGATGGATGAGAATCTGCAATATGTCATTTTTGTTCAAAACTTGACATCAACAAACAACACCTCAATCAAAATCAAGAACAAACACAGTATGTGTGCTCAAAAGAAATAACATGGACAGTCAAAACCTCATTCTACATCAAAAAATGCAGGTGTTTTTTGAGGCAAACATCAGCAACAACGAGAAGCAACATGGTGAAAGACTGGGCCAACAATTTTGATCAAGACAGAAGATCTGAATCTACATCAACAACTTTATAATGAATCTTGGGCAACAATCAACAGTCAAAATCAAGATTGTCTAAAGTCTAAAGATGAAAATGTAGTCCAAAGACTACTTAAGATTACTGTACAGTTTTAATTCAATATATCCAAAGATAAATTGACCAATGACCCTTCAAGTAAAAAGCAACCAACCTTTAAATCCAAAACCCTTTCTTGATCAAACATCCACATCAAAAATCAAGATCCCAAATCCTCAATTCAAAGTCAAAACAGAAAGACCTAGATGACAGCGATTGCCTCTAGTGAAGACCTAGATCCACTCAGACTTTGCCAGTGTCGCAGAATTCTTTCACAGTAGTCTCGTCATCACTGAAGAGCTCTTCCTTCACCTCATCTCCAACAAGCTCCTTCTTCACCTCCTTCTTCACCTCCATCTTGTCAGAGAAGTCTTTCTTCGCACAACATTCTGTGCACATTGGCGGGTCTTCCTGTGACACTGCCAGATCGCCCCGCTGAATCATGATGTCCATCAGGATCAAGATGTGCTTGTTGATTTCATCCCCAAGGCAGGTCAACTCGCACAGCCGTTCAAAGAGCACCTCGCTCTTCATGCTCTCCAAACCCTGCCTGCAGCAACTTTCCAGGAGTCCAGCAACACAATCGTCAGGCGAGTTCCCCAAGCCAAGCACTCTTCCTTCAACTGCTTGAAGCCCAGCCTCCTGTTGGCGTTGCAATCTTTTAAAGGCTTTTTCAGCTTTTTCTGCGGTGGGAGAGAGCTTGATGAGCCAAGGGTTCTGCTTGCCCAACTTCATTTTGGATTCGCGCTCAAACTTCTCCTTTTTGGACCGCATAGTTTTCTGTTTGTCGGTGCGCTGAAATCTCACCTTTTTGGCTTGAACACCAAGTTTTGAAGATGAAGGCATATTGTTCATACACCTCTAGTTGCTGTGTTTGATCCCAGACAGCTGCTTCAATGACTTTCCTCCCTCAGACTCCAACAGTGTGACCCTCTGGTACTCAAATCACACAAGTGCTTACAATGAACACTGAAAGAAATGATATCATGACCAATTTCTAAAGCTTTTACATATGACATCTCTCTTAACATATTCCTTGGGAAGTTTTACTTGCTTCCCCAAAAAAGTCAGATGAACAACAACATGTGTCAAGCACATCACAGGCTGAGCGCCACACAAATCGGGAGCTCTGCTGCAGCCTTAGCGCAAACAATTTTCTTGAAGTGAGGCGCTTCAACAAACTGATCTAACATTCTCACCAAGGGGAGCAGTAGAATGTCTGTCCGCACTTTTGCAATGCCCAAGACGAAAAACACCAGCCAAAATTGGCCAGCATGGTCGATCAAGACTTTCCAAGAGTTTCTACACAGAGCTCTTGCTGTACTGCTTGATGGCTAGCTGCTCTGCATTGGGTATGGATCAAAATGATCAGCCCCAAGGTGGATGGTTTCCTTACTTAAAAGAACCAATGTTGTGGGTAAGTAGCATTTTGATCCATACCCCACTGACTAAGGATGACAAGAAAACAATGCCGCAAAGCCTGGTTCCCTAATGGCAATGGGCAAAAGTGAGGTGCAGTGAAGCAGAAAAGCTTCCAGGAACAACACTGACTGATCATAAGTCATAGGTCATGGGGGAGGATGATCGCCAAGGTGCACATGATTTTTATTCATGTTTCAATTTATTCTTACATTCATTGTCATGCATTCATCCGTTCATTCATCAGTCCTTTGCAGCAAAGCACCTCACAAAAAAAATGAATTATGTTTTTTCAATCCTACACTTTGATCGAATAAATTAAACATTCCAAGCAAGATCACTCAAAGAGCAGCCCTTGCTTTGTGCACTTTGTTTAAGGTGTTGGAAAAGCGCATCTTTAAATCACATGAATTCTGCAGCTGATCTCAGCTCAGCTCAGGCGCCCTCCAAGCCATGAGCCGACCGCAAAGGATCAAAAAAACTGAGACTTTTCAGCTGATGTTCCTGCAAAAAAAGCTTCACATTGCCCAGCTCACTCTGCTTTTCCTCCTCAGTGCCGAAGACAATCACTTGGGTCGGCTTCTTGTCTCTGATTGCCTTCCTCGCCAACTCTGTGAATTTGCTGTAATCTTTCTCGAAGATCCAGCTGGAAGTTCTCAAGTAAGGCCTGCAAAAGTTCAAGATGTTTCTGGCAACTTCCACATGATCTCTGGCAAACTTCGGCGTGATGAAAACTGTTCTGTGAATGGAAGTTGCAGCCCTGTAGATCAGAAAGGAACCCTTCTTGCCATGAGACTTGAACGCAGCAATGTCCATGACGAACTTCCCGTGCAAGCCAGCGAGCAACTCATCCTCCTCAGACTCTGGAGCACTAACTTGCAGCCAGATGTGTACAGTGGCCTTGAACTTGGACTCCTCAACATCCAGGTTCAGCTGGCGGCTGAGGCGCCTCAACTGCAGCTCACCCACTTGTGACTGCACAGCTTCCGGCCACCATACACTTCTCCCAGCAAGGTTAGGGAAAGGGGGCCTTTGTATGGAAACCCTTTTGCTGCGCAAAGCATCCTGGGTCAATTTCTCATTGTGGGCTGCCCAGGTTCGATATACTTGCTGCAATTGAGGGCTGATCTCTGACCACGGAATGGCTCCTTCAGCAATTGCTCTCATTGCCCGCTCCTGCAGCTTCGCTTCAAGGAAATGCTTTTCTTTCTCGTGCTTCTCAGACCAACCATTCTGACCCACATTTCCCAGAACTGGGTTCACAGCTTCTGTGACACTCACAGACTTTGCAGAAGCATCAACTTCACGTCTGCGTTTCCTCAGAAAGGCTGCTTCGGTGTCATTTGTCTCTGGAAGCTTTCTCTTGCCCTTCAGGTGCTCAGGCAATTTCTCTCGATGTCGGGGAGGACCAAAGTGCTCTGTCCACAAGACACGAGCTGCCTCGATCAATTCTTTGTGCTTTGGCAGCGCCATGGGCCTGCCCTTGCTGAACTGGTTCAAATCCAAAAGCTGAACTTCATCATCAAGTCTGCTTTCAGATACATCTCCTCTCTTTCGAGCGGCCTGCAGCCCCTTGGAGAAATGCCGTTCGATCTGAGCAGTGTTCACTTGCCAAGAGGCAAGCCTGATCAAAGCATGCTTGAGATTCTCATGCTTGCCAGGTGTTTTTTCAACAGCAAGAGTCCAGGCATCTCGAGCTGTTTTGCTGCCATTGGCAAAAAACCACTCAGCGGAAGGGCGCAAATCCAGGAACTCTGCTTGAAAAGCAGCAGGGCAAAGCTCCAACATTTTGGCCAAGCGTTCCACATCCAGCCTTGCTGGTTCAGACTCTAGGAAAAATACCCTGAACAGCTGCAGAGATTCAAAGTGGGGCATTTCAGCCTTGACAGTCATGCGCGCAAGCTGGAGCCAGTTTTGCATCCTTGTGAAACAGGCATTGATGACTTGGGGGGATGGTTGCTTGAGGCTCCTCGCTTCTCCATCCAAGAAGTAGTGCAATGGACGACTGAGCAGCTTCATCATGAATGCGGTAAACCCAGTCTGCAATGCACCTCGCTGATCGAACAACCAAGTGCACTTCTGCAAGAACTTGTGCAATTGCTCTGTCAATCCAATTTTGCAGTAGTTCTTCTCATCAAAGAACCTGTTCACCGCCATGGCCTCGTCTGTAGCGTCTGCTACCATTGCCAGTTGCAGTGCAGCTTCAGATGTGAGGTTCATGAGCCACTGCCTGCAAATGTTGCCCTCAGGGCTTCGCTTGCCTCTTTGCAGAACAATCCATTGTGCGACCCGCAAGAGCGGTTTGAAGAAGAGCACTGCCCTACGAAATGGCAAAGATGCTGACAGATACCTGTGTTTTGCACAAGCCAGGTCTCTGATCCTCTTCAAATTGCTGGATTCTTCCGCAATTGCTTCCTGGAACCTCTTCCTGAAAATTCCAGAAAAGCGAATTTTTTGAGTCAAAGCATCAGGACCTGTTACCAAGCTCTCCACAAGTTGGTGGATGTAAGGATCAGTGGGCCAAGTTCGGCTCAGCACACGCTGCATTGCGTGAGCCTTGTCAAACTGCACCAGCTTCAAGTTCGGAAACCATTTCTTCAGCACTTGACCTGATCGTTGTTCATCTGAGGCACCATCTGCAGCAAACACTTCTACATGTTGCTGCAAGCTTTGCACAAGCGAATGGTCAATGGATGGAGACAAATCTTCAACTTTTGGGGAATCATTCTGCCTCAATGGCTTCCCAAGATGCCGAGTTGAAAACTTGTGCACAATGTAGATGGTGGCTTGCGCAATGTCTTTGGAAGTCAAGCCAAATCGGTCAGCCAAGTCAACTTGACCCAAAAATCCACAAGTCAACTTCAAATTGCCATCTGCAGAAGCAAAACTCAGCAAAAGTTGATTGTCTCGCACATCTTGCTGTACAGCCACCGACTCGGATTTCAAAAGTTGGCAGCGCAGTTGGTTGCGGTGTGCCTCAGCCAGGCACCACATCATGCACCTCACCTTCCAGGTGCACTCTGCACTGCCCTTCCAAACCGCTTCCAAACAGTCCCCGAACTCACGCACTGAAGGAGCAAAAATTGGAATCTGCCCTTCACAGAGACTGGCAGCCCTAGCTTGGTGTGCTGCTGACTTCTCATGCTTCTGAAAAACTGATGTCTGGGCTGAGGTGATCTCGCAACTAGCAAAACTGTTTTGACTGCAATGCTTCTCTGTTGTTTGACAGCAAATGGTGCAGCCCAAGGATGTCACTGCCCCCATTTCCTCAACTGGAATCAGCCAAGGATATTTTGAGGCCCAACTCCACCCGTGCTTCTTCCACATAGCATCCAAGGATTTCGTGCCTTCGCAGGGCTTCACCATTGCTGGCTTTGAAGACTCACTAGACATCCCTCAAGTCTGAAAGTCCGAAGCCGCAGTCAAGCAGCAAGTTGCTAGAGCCAGAAACTTGACAGCGGATCGATGCTTAAATCAAATTACAAAAGTGCCATCACAGCACCCCAACTTAGAAGCTTCAAGGTGAACCAATTGTCAAGTCAATGGGCCAAGTGCAGTCACAGCACCCCAACATGTCCAATCAATGTCCAAAGTGCCATCACGGCACCCCACTTCAACTTGAGTTCAATCTTGGACATGTCAACAACATCACAATCAAGAAGGTTGATCTACAGAAACAAAGACACATTCACAATGAAAACGTTGACAGGGTATGGTTGGAGTTCCTGAGCATCCAGCCTCCTCTTGCAGGCTACCAAAGCGGACCTGAAAGGGCGGGCTTACTACCAAGCTCGGTCTGTGAGCACCAAGTGCCATCACGGCACCACACTCACAAATGCCAGTGCCAAGAATTGTTGGCTGGTTGCTAGCTGCAAACTGCGATCGCTGTTTTTGGCTTGGGGGTCATTGATCCACAATGTACAGACCGGGTCCCTGGTTGAACAGGCCATTCCGACAGAGCACATGGAATTTGCCAAAGATATATTAAAAAACCTTAAAGAACATCTGCCACAATATGTTGAAAATTGTTCAAGACAAATTCTGGCTATCTAGAACTGAAAATTCCATGCATTCCATTTCAAGTGGGCATGGTGCCACTTCTCATTAAAAGAGACGCTCAGCACACAGCCGATTCCAAATGGCAAGGTGCCAATTTGGATGGGGTTTGAAATTTGGAGATGCTAGCTAGCACTCCAAATACTCCCTAAGTTCTTCAGGTGTCAGGCTGGACACTATTACCTCCAAGTGCTTGGACTCCACTCGGTGCCAGCGGCCATTGTGAAAAATGTGAACAATCCTTGGGTAAGCATAGGCGGGTGCACTTGGCCTTGAGGAAATTGTTGCCTCCAAAGATGGGGAAAACCATCGAGAGGAGATCTTGTTCGTGCTGCTGGTCCTCAACTTGGCCATGATCACGGATCGTTCCTTCTGAGCCAAAAACGGCTATTGGCGCAACACTGATTGGACTTTGACCAAAGTGGGTGGGTGAACTGATTTTGGGCAACTGCAAAAAATATGACTGATTTTCTTTGAGTGCCATCGCAGCACCTCAACTTCGAAATATGACAGCGAACTGATGCTCCAATCAATGTACAAAATGCCATCACTACACCCCACTTCAACTTGAGTTCAATCTTGGACATGTCAACAACATCACAATCAAGAAGGCTGATCTACAGAAACAAAGACACATTCACAATGAAAACATTGACAGGGTATGGTTGGAGTTCCTGAGCATCCAGCCTCCTCTTGCAGGCTACCAAAGCAGACCTGAAAGGGCGGGCTTACTACCAAGCTCGGTCTGTGAGCACCAAGTGCCATCACGGCACCACACTCACAAATGCCAGTGCCAAGAATTGTTGGCTGGTTGCTAGCTGCACACTGCGATCGCTGTTTTTGGCTTGGGGGTCATTGATCCATAATGTACAGACCGGGTCCCTGGTTGAACAGGCCATTCCGACAGAGCACATGGAATTTGCCAAAGATATATTAAAAAACCTTAAAGAACATCTGCCACAATATGTTGAAAATTGTTCAAGGCCAATTCTGGCTATCTAGAACTGAAAATTCCATGTATTCCATTTCAAGTGGGCATGGTGCCACTTCTCATTAAAAGAGGCCTATTCCACATGGCAAGGTGCCAATTCGGATTCAAAGCCGATTCCGTTGGACAGGCCCAGCAGACAGTCATCACTGTCAACCAAACAAGTCACATCAGTAGCCAATGGAAGCAAATGGGTTTGCCTGATTGTGATAACACCAAACCAAGAAATCCTTGATCTCATTCACAGTGGCATAGACCATGAAGGCAGCTGTCATTCTGCGAGAGAAGCCTGAAACCTCAGAGTAATATGTCTATGACATGTATATATATTTATATATAAATATATATATATATATATAAATTATATACATATGTGTGTGTGCATGTATGTGTATACATGTGTACATACTTGTACATGCCACAGGCGCAAATCTTTGCAATCAGCCAAGTGGAAAAAACAATCAGCAAATCAAAAAACATTTGCAATAAACAAGAACAAGGAGCCCAATGTATCGACAAGGGTGCAGCTTGTCGAAAGTGAAGGTTGTGCCGGGTGGCAGATCCATTCGGGGTGCATGCAAACGATGTGAGGAAGAAGGACATCTCACCATTCGCAGCTATGTTGAAGGTCCAAGTCCCCTGGCTCTCTAGGTGCAGATTGCGGGTCCTGAGAGTTGCAAGCAATCAACTCCAGAAAAAAATGCACAACACAGTGACACAATGGGAGACCAAGTCTGGTGAATCAGATTCCCGAGGCAGAAAACACCAGCTTTGTTGCTTAGTTGGGGATTTACATTGGTGTGTTTAGATGATGTGTGACATGAACTTTGGTGTGTCTTGGTGTGTTTTGCATGTCACATTAGGTGAAGGCAATCATCTCATCATCTCATCCAAGAGTCCTTCTGGTCCTGCGAAAGAACCAAATACAACCTGAGCCATCCAAAACTATCCACTCCGCTGTGCGGCTTGGATGGCCCAGGTCTTGGTATTTGAACAGCATCCACAGCTGCCTGTATTGCGCTGTGGCCATGGCCAAAAAAAAAACTGCACAAGAAATGACAGGCTGTGCACAGTGCTTGTGCCAAAAACGAAGCAGGTTTGCGGATCCCACAATCACCATCATCATCATCATCATCCTCATCATCATCATCACCATCATCATCATCATCATCATTGTCATCATCATCATCATTACCATCATCATATCCCACAAAAAGTTAAATAATCACAGCACCACCTGCTCCAAATGGGAACAGACAAACCTCTCTTAAAATTCCAAGGGAAAAAGCGACTTCCCACCAGCTGTTTTTCGTGACAAAATCCCGGAAAACGCCAAATCCCCTTTAGGCGACCTCCCGTAGCCCAAAGCATCTTGCAACCCCTGACCTTTCACACACCTCCACAAGCGACGTCCCGCCGC
>Ga0126342_10007070_pt1 | contig 19979 bp, 18 predicted proteins | sample Cyp1metagenome_FD_92528 | JGI IMG/M metagenome (GOLD analysis project Ga0126342, IMG submission 92528) | Coral microbial communities from Lord Howe Island, Old Settlement Bay, Australia - Cyphastrea 1 metagenome | ecosystem: Host-associated > Invertebrates > Cnidaria > Coral ... | reverse complement strand
TTCTGAGGGTCTTCAAAATTGGATGAAATTGGATGATGTTGGATGCACATTCAAGCATGAATTTGGTGGCAAGGCATTTTATTGCAGAGCCAGTTTTCATTGTCTTTATGCATTTTAAAGCCTGAGGCCTATGCACAAAAGTTAGACCGCTCTAAAACTCCTGCACAGCCTCACATAATGAATTGGCACCCCGATGTATTTTATTATACCATATTATACCAGCTATTTTGATGTTAGATGTTGCCGGCTTTCAACCCGTTCCCTGATATGTTACACTTTGCATTGCTTGGACCATGCCCAAGGCGCGCACAGCCACGTTTTTACTTTCGTCCGGGAGCCCTTGGAGCGCTTCGTGTCAGGATTTGCGGAGATCGAGCGACTCTCGGATCCGCTTTGGAGATAGGTGGTCCATCCAGCGTCGTCGTCATCGTCATCATCATCATCATCATCATCATCCTCCTCCTTGTCTCCTCCTTCTTCCGCTGGGATTGAAGCACCATGACACCCACAATGCCACAATGCCCCAGGAACCTATCGCAACCCGAACTTCGATTTCTTTCGACTGGCTGAAACTGGAAGCCACGAACAAGAGACCCAGCAGAGATTGGTTGGTGCCAGCCAGTTCTCCCCTAGAATGGAGCACCTCTATACAGAAGGTTTCCCATTAATATACGTCCATCAGTTTTTCCTAGGTTTCACATGGTTTTACATAAATGTCCTACCACTTGGTCGCTCAACCGCAGTTGACCCGCATTGACCCACCAAAAGTCTGCTACTGTTGTTTGATTTTTGGGGGATGCGGCTAATGTGAGAATTTCTGACCTAAGCACCTGAGGCCCAACTCTTTATCGATCGATTTTTGGAGGACGGCGTCATGTACAATGGCCATGTGAAGCCGCAATCCGAGCGCCTCGGTGAGGAAAGAACCTGCGGTTTCATGTTGGCAGCCCAAGCGGGGGCACAGGAAGTCGGAATAGATATGTGATGATATGTGATGATATGTGATGATATGTGATGATATGTGCATGAATCACATCTACTTTGCACCCTGTTCTCCCAACATGTCAATGTCCCACACACAGGTTCACTATGGTTCACTTCTGGCCCCGGCCTGGTAACAGCTGTGCAGGTGGGATTTTTGCCAGATGTTGTTGACAGGTTTCTTCCTCCATTCTCAGCCAGCTGTGGTCTACGGATGGATTTCATTGGAAAGGTTGCGACTTGACGGCAGGTTGGCGATCCCATGTGATGCCGCACTTTGGGCCATGGATTTGAAGATATTTGAAGCATGTCCACTGCCATTGAAATGTTTGTTCAATCTTAGATTCAAAGAGGTCAACTTTTTCAATTTTTTTTCCATCCCACATCCCTCCTAGAAATGGATGATGAAACATGTTACAAAAAACCTCACCGATTTGGGGTAAAAACCAGCCAGCTTTACCCGTTAAAACTTTCCGACTAAAATTTGAATCTCCCAGGTGTTTGATGAAAAAAAAACGTATCGTATAACAGTATAACAGTTATATAACATCCATTAACTCCCACAAACTGTTTGCCCTTAGCTTCAGCTGCCCAGGAAGACCTGTCCAACGACTGGTCTTCGATCTTGGCCTCGCAGCAGTGCTATGGAAATCCTTTCCGCACCTGGCTGGGGCAACATCCCACGCATCGAGACACTGGGCGATGGTTCAACATGTTCCATGGGATGCTATGGTAATTATATGTAATTATATGATTATGGATGTAAATTATGTTTGAATTACCATACCATCCCATACCAAATTAGACATACCAATGGTTGAATTATATAATTATGTATGCAATTCAACGACATGATTTTTTGAATTGACATGCATGCTCATTGACATTTTAGAAATATCTCATCATTTTGGGTCAGTTTTAACACTGAAATCATGGTCAGCCGTCGCCCGCGGTCTTGAGCGGTTCCGTCTAAGGAGACCTTTGCCATGTCCTCCATCTTCGGGGTGAAGTTATACGAGACTAAGAAGGCCGAAACGGCCATGCACTCAGTGCCCTGGAGACAAAACAAAAAGGTCGATGTAAATACGATGTAAAGGTAATGTTACGGGATGTTACGGGTTGTGGGGTAGAAAAAATCTGGAATATTTTGGAACTGGATCAGTTATTCTGGGATTTTGTGCGTGATTTTGATAATTATTGCATGTTTGGGAAGGCTATGAAATATAAGTTGTGCACAATCCCATCCCCAGAATGTGGATCGGAAGATGACTAGGTCCGCTACACTAAACAAGGATTTCGCTTGAGGGGTATTCAACATTAGGAGGATGGAATTAGTGGATCAGAAGTTGGTGGCGGATGACACTTCCTATCAAACTGGGTACAGGTTGCTTTTCCGGCAGACAACTCTCCAAAGGCCCCGTACCATGGTACCAATGGTGCTTGCTGTTCCAAGTAATTAGTATGAGTTTATAGTTTGCCCATCCACAGATAAGAGGCAAGTCTGAAGGCCTACGCAGATCTGAGCATGTTGTAGGGCTTAGTTTTCTGTGCATCCAACTTGGTAGCTACACTTTTCCCTGGACCATGGCCCAGGTCTTGAAATCCAATGACAGCGTCTATCTCCGAGCATTTTGCTGGTTAAGCTTGCCACTTGCTGATAGTTAGGTGAAGTTTTAGCGTTCCACCCATGCTTGGTATGAAGGGGTCTAGGGGTTTTACTCACGCAACTTGGTCATGTTTGGGACTTGGAACAGCGTGAAACCTTCAGGCCAGACTATGTGATCTTCGACTATCAACTGCCCCAGCAATGCCAAGACGAAGACATCTTGGAAGTGCTACAGATCCTGCAGGACATGTGGGACCCCCATGCCATGGGCGTTGGGTGGACCTCTTTAATCGCCCATGAACATCTGGGTGCCTTTTGAATCCTTTTGACATATTTGGCTAATCAGGCCCTGAGAGATTACAATTTTCCATCTATACCCATAGGATCCATGTATGCTATATTATATATAGGGTAACATTTACCATCCATATACCCCCAATGTTAGCATATATACCATACATGGATCCTATGGGATATAGCAATCTAGTGAAATTGGTTATGCCACTTGTTGTTGGGGAAATGGAGCTCCCGCCCGAATAGTGCTAGAATCCTTTGATTCTGTATTTTTTCCCAAGTCATGGGGGTACCCCAAGCTCGCTGGATGGTTGATTTCATGGAAAATTTCATCTGTAAATGGATGATAACAAGGGGAAACCCCATTTCAGGAAACCTCCATATACCTCGAGATTTCCGGTTCCAAACAGCTTGCAATTGCAATGCCCAGCCCTGATGCCAAGCTGATGTCAGGATTTAATCAGCCCCACTGATGGTGAAGATTCGCCCAGCAGTACACGTAGTTTAAAGGTTATTGGTGGCTATAGCCTTCACTAATAAAACATGTTTATAAAAAAGCCTCTTATCCCAGAAAAAATCCACTATGATATATCAAAAAGTCCCATACTGGATGGTTTCTTAAGAATCGATGATTGTGGTCCTTATTAATGGTCAACCCAAACATTCCTGGAGAACCCCTGTTGCTCGCAGGCAGCGAATGCGAAAGCCGATTGATCGCTCCACCTTTGGAGCTGAGGGCCATGGCAATCTCCGGGAAAGGATACGTGAAAAAAATTGAAAATATATAATGTTGATAAAGCAATGTCATAAACCATCCCCCAGTCATCACCATTTTGATAGGTGGTAATTATAAATCATCCCTAAATGGGTGTTTTTTATTTGCATCGCCTTTCCCACCTTAGCAACAATGAGGATGATACAAATGATGATTTTGCGCCAGAGTTGATGCCGTGAAGCAGCAGCTGAGAAAAGAATCAGAGCACAGCAGCGGGTAGGTTTCTGCAGCCGGATTGCCCCATAAACCTTGGTGAAGTTATCAGTTAATGTGTTAAGGTTGGCAGGACACGGAGGGATATCATACCCAGCTGTGAGTTGTACATAGCTTCTTTGCAAGATATTGAAGGATGGCAATGGCTGCATTGGTTTTTGAATTGTGACGGGGTGAAGTATGATGAAGTATGCACCTGCCTCGTAAATGAAGTACAAAGAAGCTACCAGGTGGGCCCCGGAATCCAACAATCTCGTTTCGGATGGCAGAGAGCTCCGAAATATTCTGAATATATTTCTGTCAGCCAAAGGTTGACTGGTTGTTTGGATCAGCGGGGGTGCCATTCCTGACGTGTACCATGACATGTACCATGCCGGACATGTACCATTTTTAAGATCCATTTTTTTGCATTACATGCTGCATTTTTTCAAGATTCCAAATTTCCAAAATAAGCCCACAAGGCACCGACGCAAAGCTATAGGTTCACTACAACAGCCCATAGCGGCCGGACTAGGAGCTGATTGGGATGAATAATTCCTAATAATTCCTAGTCAAAAGCAGTTGTTGCCATGACTAGTAACAGTTACCAGTTGTTGGGCTGAATAATTCCTATTCATGTGGGAATCACACCCAGCAATCCTTCCGGCAGGCTCCAGATGTCAGCGTGGCAGATTTGTAGCTCGGAGAAAAATGAGCCTTCACAAGTGGTGACGTGTTCTGGTGATTTTTGGTGCATGGTGATGAGGTTGGGGGGTGTCCAAAAATAGGGACCTCAAAACTGCAATCTCGATGGGGAAAAGTCCGAGGGACTGAAGTTCGGGGGTAGCATAGTTTCGGATGAAATCTATCCAACCAGCTTGCAGGATCAGTTTACGACAGGTCAAGGTGTTCAGCCCAGTTTGATTTCAGGCATCATTGTCGGGTATTTCTGAGGTATAAGTACTACGGCAATCGTGTCTTGGCGGAAATGACTTGGACATACTTGGACCATGGATAAACTTTGGATGGATAGTTTAAGACTTGAAGCTGTTGCTATCAACAAGGATATTGATGAACCAGCGTTTTTTGGGGCATGGCATCTAACGGGATCTAAAATGGGCCGGGCTGAAAAAATGACTGCCTTCTTTGGGCTGGGGATGCCCCAGTGGCCCATAGTTTTTGGCAGATTGAAGCGCCATATCAACTCCTGAGGGAAATGACCTCAGTTCGCGACCGAGCCCTGGAATGATGGGAATTCTTTTGGGAAATCATCCCCTTTTGGGCATCAAATGGCCATATATTAGTGACTAATGGGGTAATTTATGGCCAGATCTTTTGATGGCTGATTATCACCACAGGATCCTCGCTGAACTGATGTTGATCATGGAACGTGATGGTCAAGTGTGGCATCCGGTGACTTCCAAGGTTTTCTGATCTACATCGCCTCTTCACAAAAAACAACCATTGCAACCACATACATAGTCACAGCATCCAACTGTGAAGTGTCAGCATCTGCAACTGGAGCTGATGTCCCATCGTAGCTGATTCGATCATATCCCATCCGTCCTCGTTGCATACCTGAATTGCTGGTGGGGAACTACATAGTTTAAAACGTGAATCCCTTCAACCCATCCCCTGATATTTATCCCATTCACGTTGTGAAACCTCCATCATACCAGATGATGCTTTGTATATCACCTCTCGTGCGCTAAGCATGAATTTAGCGACCGGCCAGTATGATCATAACAGGTTTTAACCCGACCCTACTTTGCAAGCGAAAAACAGGAATAAGGGATGTACCATGATTATTTGTGTTGCTGGTGAAATCCCTAATGCATGGTGGTTGAACCTCTTACCTCGGGTTCCTGGGCTTTGTTGAAAGGAAGACTCATAGATCTCATTCAGTTACCCTGTCATATTTGGATGGCAAAAACCATGGTTCCTCTTATGTACCCTCTGGTAAACTAACATAACTATGGAAAATCACCATTTTTAATTGGTAAATCCACTATAAATCACCATTTTCAATAGCAAACTGTTTGTTTACCAGAGGGTCCTTCTTCAAATCGATCCATGGTTCCTCAGCGCTAACGCCTTGGAAGCCCTGGAGGTTTGGCGCGCAGGGCTCGACAGGCGGCAATTCTAGCAGATAAAGCGGTGCAGGACAGGGAGGATGGAGGACGGCGTGGGAAGCCTTGTTTGGGTGCTGGGTGCTTGACCCATTTCTAGCTGTGTAGTGGTTTCACCAAATTGTGCTGGCAGAGTTGTACCGCATTCTGAAATAAAATGAAGCGTATAAAGAATAGCTACCACGTTTAAAGGCTTTTAGCAGAGATGCTTAGACCTCTCAGTTTCAGGCTTTGGGGTTAGCAGCATCAGGTTGTTGGTTTCAGCATTCAGAGCTCACGTTTTGGAATCCCTCAAATCCTAGTCCTGCTGGGGGTGGTTCTCCCAACCTAGAAATTGGTTGGAGCCCGTTACCACCCAGCAAGCAGGTGGCTACCCACTTTGACGGGCTCTGAGTTGATCCCGTGTGGATCTACATGGTTCGTAGCCCATCAAGCAGTTTCTGCAGTTTCTGCATATCTATGGTTCTTTTTCCACTTTTTCTGAAGTCAACTGGTTCAACTTCCCTGGGTTTTCCAAGGACATTCAAGGACTCCTAGGACCGGGTCACCACGGTCCCCCAGGAAGCCTGGAAGCAGCAGCAGCTGGCGCGCTACTGGACGCGTCAAGCCCTGGAAGACGAGGCAAAGGCCATGCGGGCCATGCGCAGCTTGCCACCGCCCAAGGCGCCATTGATGAAGGGAGGCCAATCACACTACAGATATTTGACATTAATTAACTATAGTCAATGTGATGTTAATGGGATGAAGTTAATGGGATGTTAATGGGATGTTAATTAACATGAATTAACATTAAGTAACTATAGTCAATGTGATGTTAATGGGATGTTAATTATACGCAGTCATAGTGAATTCATCTTAATTAGATGCCATAGTTCCCATGGGATCTATATGGATCAACATCCCGCTATGGTGATGAAACAACATTTAATGGATGTTCATGGGACTATCGATTTTATAAACCTAATGGGATCTAGATGGATGTTATAAACATGGGATAACTATAGTAAATGCGGCAAAGCCAATGTCATAAGCTTCTAATGGGTGGTATTCCAACCATCCCAAATGGTAGGTGTATGGCAGTGGGCTTCTCACAATGGTGAGGAATGGCCATGGTTTACCCCTCAGAAATTCATGATTTTCCGGGAGATTTTTTGGGGGATTTTATATTGACACATGTGAGTGCCAAAGGGTGTTTTAGGGGAAATCTTTCCAGAGATTTCCATCAATTTCTGGCTGAATGATCACAAGTTGTGCAGATTCGTGATGGTGAAAGAATGTGAACTCAGCACAAGCAGCCCCAAGGTACATTGGATGGGGCACTACTAATTGTCTGGTTGTTTTTCGCAAAGATCGCTTCCACCCAATCTGAATCTCTTGAATACCCTTTGAAGCGTAGCAGCCCCTTTCTGAACATTTTGCTCACTGTCCATTGGTCCTGCAAGAATAGAGAAACAGATGCTTTGATGCTTTGCTATTCATATTCTTCTAATACATATCCCCAAGAAGGGGCCCCAAAAAATTAATAGATACAGTGCATTTCACCAATGGCTCCCGAAAAGAACTTGTCGCAGTGCCCCAATTTCTCTTCGCTGAAAGGGCGATCCAGAGCAGGACACGCATCTTAGACTGCGCAATGGCGTTGGCATGGGCCAAATCGTGGAGTTGGAAGATTTGTTTCCACCAATCTGGTTGGTGGTTTGGAACATGGCTTTTATTTTCCATATATTTGGAATAACCATCCCAACTGACTTTCATATTTTCAGAGGGGTTGAAGCCACCAACCAGCTATTCTCAAGGTCTATGACGATATCTATGGTCATGGCGATGATTCTCATCCTCTTTATCAGCCAAGAACGGAATGCATAATGACGGAAGGTGAACTGAACCAATTGGATGATTCTCAGCCATATCTTAAGATATCCTAAAAATTATACATATATATATATATATACACATTCTTGAAAAAAAGGGAAGCTACATTTGGAGGGCCACATTGGATGTCAGGAGAGGCAGAAACCACCCAAAGAAATTGATGTTTGGAGGGTTTGCTGGTAAACCTCCCCACTAGGTAACCATTGTTTTTCGCAACACCTATTAGTTTTCCACGATGGCCGGAAAGGTTCTCCCAAATGACACGCATGCCTTGCCGCGAATTGATGCTCCACAATGCATCGATCCACCTTATTGCTTGACATGATACTGATGATCAAAACATGAGCTCTTTTGATTAGGTAATCATGTAATCCCACTTATCTCTTGAAAATTTCGACTACCTAGGTTGGCATATCTTCCGCCATTTTCTGGTGCAGTTTTGGGCCATTACAAGCCCATCCTGCCGAGGATTATCAAAATTGACCAGCAGATGTTTGAAAGGGGCTGCTCAACCACCAACCACATTAGATGATTTTTTGCGGTTTTATCTGCCAGAACTACCTGCGATAGATTCTATCATCACGCCCTGCCACAGGAACAAAATGGAATATGTTTTTTGTGGTTGTGGCATTTGCTTCAATAAATTTTGTTCATTGGGTAAATCCTTATTTACATATATCCCAATTCAATATTATTGCCTTATTATTTGTTCATTGGGTAAATCCTTATTATTGACTATTAAATCCCAGTTTTCGAGAGAAGCCCATATAATGACATATAAGTTGCCAGAGATCCCATATCTTGATTCCAATGATGGCAGTAATTACCCTCCAGTAAATCAACATAGATATAGGGAGAAAAACCGTGTGTAGATCATTTTCCTACGGAAACCAAGGGATTTCCATAAATAGTGCTAATTTACCTGAGAATAACCCCAATAATTCCCACAAAGCGGTAATGGGATGATGAATTCCAGGTTTGGTATATTTCAAAGGGTTGATTTTGAAAAAGCAAAAAGCACAAAGTTAAATATTGAGTAGTTCAAAACCCCTCCTAGACGCACTGGTTTAGTATTGGTATTGGATCTATTCATGAATTTAGGTCATATATTTATTTATATATATATATGTGTGTGTGTATATGTAATATATATATATATATATATGTATTATATTTATATTTATATTTATCATTATTATCATGATTATTATTACTATTATTTTAAAACTATATAATATATACATATTATTTTTTGTGTGTGGCAGGCATTTCAGCGGTAAAAACATGTGAAGCCACCTTTCTTGATGGTTAAAATTCCTTATCATTATGCACAAATGGTCCTCTATTTTTGATGGTAACGCCCCAATTTTTGTCGGTCAAACAATCACTATTGGAGGCGCGTTTAAGTATTGAGCCGCCTTTTTTGATGGATAAATCACCACATGGTTGAAACCACCTTTTTTGATGGCACTTACCCAGTGAAAGTGCATTAAACCAGCATTTTTGATGGTTAAACATTGTTAAACTTTCATTTTTGATGGTTAACCCAGGATGTTTGATGATAAACTCCTGCGTGTTTGGTGGTTAAAGCCATTGAGGTGGCACCTTCACGTCCCCCCTGGCTGGGAGCTGCCCCCGGCACCATTGGTGTCCACACGCGATCCGCGCAGTGCAGCTCGGGATCATTGTGAGGGTTGGGGATGATTGAGATCCACAGTAGGAAACCCGGCTTCAACCAACTAGTATAATGAGATGGTTTTTTGGGATATTTGTAGTGGCTTAATTGGGTTTGCTGAATTTTCAGGGGTATCTTTAAGTTTGACGAATTCGCCAACTTGGGAACTTGGAAACTTGGTTCACAATCCGAGTCAATGTGAACTTGGAAACTTGATTCACAATCCGAGTCAGTGTTGATCACGCGCTCCTAATGACACTACCCTGAATCTGGACCCCGAAATGAAGAGACCCTAAAACCATCAGCCAGATGAAGGCCCGAAGAGGGCGATCTCCGCTGCGTTGAATCTTAATGGGAAAGGAATTACCCTTCAATCAGATGGTTGAACCAACCCATTTTGATGCAATAAATGTGTGCTTAACTTACCAATTTTGATTCAAAATGATGCGATCTGCGATCTGCGAACACTGTGATGTGCGAACACAAAATGGCTACTGTACATGTCAAAAATTGAGGCAATATAGGGACTCAAACTGTCGCACTTTCTCGGGATTTAATTTACGATACCCTCAAGTAGGCCAGAGAATCATCAATTTTAAGGGGAAAGTTGTCTTTAAGGGGAAAGTTGTCTTCCAACCTCCTATTGATCTATTGCGGGTCGATTTATTCCTAAGATTCTTGTGGGTTAGCCTACTTCGACCCATACCCAGGAAATTCAAACATAACACAACAAATGTCGATCAGCGACACCGGCGACACCATTCTTTCATCGCCTACGTGGAGGAGCTCCTTGAGGCGGTGGCATGGCTGACGCCAGGCACCCAGCAGCACGGCGTCCGGCATTTTGCAGTTAATTGATCCACCAGCCCAGTCCGTCGCGGAGGCGGGGGTGGTTAGATCGCAGCGTTCAAACCACTGGGAGCTGAGAAGATCGCAGCTGTGGAGTTCAACAGTGGGGAGTCCAAAGCGAGCGCTCGCTTCGAAATTTGGCATTCCGTTCCATTGCACTGGAAATGATGGTTTGACATCGGATGTGGGATTTCATTTGGAGAAGTGTGCTTGTTCGTTTGGAAATCAAACATAGCACTAAAGTCATTACATTCAACATGATGAAAGGGCCAAACACTGGCCTACGAGAACTGGTGCAACTGAACATCACTGAACGAAATGGGGTGAAGGTACCTACCTTGAGTCATTAGTCATACACCCAATAACCCCCAAATTGGTGATGGCTTGTCATTTTGGTATCAGTTTGTGCCGGTATTGGTGTGGCCAAACTGGAAGTGGAGCTCCAGCCCGCGCCCCGACTGTGGCGAAGCTTTCTGCTGTTTTTTCCCCCGAAAACTGAATGCAATAGATGTGGGTTTGATCACTTCGGTTTCGACCTCCTTCAGCTGAGGTGTTGTTCAGTAGACCAGTCCACTTTTCTGAAAGGATCCTGCCCCGAAAGCTTCAACTTTCAGTTTCTGTACCCAACGGATCCCAGGTCTCCATCTATTCGGGCAGCTTCAGTGAGCCTTTGCTTCTCAGCTGTGAAGGGCGATGGAGCTGGGATAGACCTCCCACCACGTGTAGTCCCATGCTGGGCCTGGATTGCTGCCACCATATGTTTTTTGATGTTTTGTTAGTTTGTTGTGATGCAATGCGGGGAGTACCCCCACTTAGAACGGAGTTATAGTTGCCGTACGCATTCTGGTTCTCCATCAGTTCAGAGTGGCGAAATGACCCCAGGGACCCAACAGATGCACACCTCAGCAAAGGATGCCCCACTGGTTGGTTCGTTCGTCAAAATGGTTGCGCCAAGTTCTTCAGGGTTCAAAACGGTTTCTGTTGATTGAAATCGCCATATGGGGGGTTCCATAAATGGTGGTACTTCCAAATAGCTGGATGGTTTATAATGGAAAATCATGACAATCCCATCTATAAATGGATGATTTAGGGGTACCCCCGTTTCAGGAAACATCCACGTTTTTTCACAGGGATTCAGGGTATTCAACCAATAACACTTACCCATGAGGGCCAGCATCAACTCATCGGCTGAGGCTTGCGGCAGCACCAAGCCTGCCGTGCTCGAGACGACGGAGAACGCAAGTCCCTGGAGCGTTTCGACCGTTGGCTTCTGAAAGATTGGGGTTCAACCAACCATTAGGGATGGATATGGGTTGGATATACATACAGTAAATATATAAATAAATGCAATTATATATCATTATATATTTAAAAAAAATATATTAGGGAAGAAGAAAGCATGTGTTTTCCAAACGGTTGGCACCTCGCTTCCGACGCCGAGTTTTGACTCGCTTCCAACGCCGGAAACGGTTTCGCTCCCGACGCCGTGCCCCTGCATCATCATCATCATCATCATCGATATAAACCCTAAAGGTGCCGTTGCTTTTCTTACATTAAGTGCAGCAGAATATAAACTCTAAAGGTGTCGTGTCTTTTCTTACATTAAGTGCAGCAGAATATAAACCCTAAAGGTGTCGTGTCTTTTCTTACATTAAGTGCAACAACATATAAACCCTAAAGGTGTCATGGCTCGTCTTACATTAAGTGCAGCAGCATATAAACCCTAAAGGTGCCGTGGCCCTTGCTACATTCAGTGTAAAAACAAATGAACCCTGAAGGTGTCATGGCCCTTCTTCGATTAAGTGCAACAACAAAAAGACCCTAAAGGTGCCGTGGCTCTTCTTACATTAAGTGCAACAACATACAAACCCTAAAGGTGTCATGTCCGATGTCCCCTGTTACATTACTTGCAACAAGATATAAACCCTAAAGGTGTCGTGTCTGTTCTTACATTAAGTGCAACAACATTAATATAAACCCTAAAGGGGTCGTGGTTCTTCCTGCATTAATTGCAACAACATACAAACCCTAAAGGTGCCATGTCCCTTGTTACATTACTTGCAGCAACATAAAAAATCCTAAAAGTGTCGTGGCTCTTCTTACATTAAGTGCAACAACATATAAACCCTAAAGGTGTCGTACATTAAGTGCAACAACATACAAACCCTAAAGGTGTCATGTCCCTTGTCGCATTACCTGCAACAACATGAAAAAAACTAAAGGCGTCGTGGCTCTTCTTACATTCAGTGTAACAACATATAAACCTTCAAGGTGTCGTGTCTCTTCATACATGAAGTGCAACAACATATAAACCCTAAAGGTGTCGAGTCTCTTCTTACATTAAGTGCAACAGCATATAAACCCCAAAGGTCTCGTGGCTCTTCTGACATTAAGTGCACCAACATACAAACCCCAAAGGTGTCATGTTCCTTGTCCTTGTTGCATTATCCTTGTTGCATTACTTGCAACAACATAAAAATCCTAAATGTGTCGTGGCTCTCCTAACATTAAGTGCAACAACATAAAAACCCTAAAGGTGTCGTGTTTCTTCTTTTAAGTGCATCAAGATATAAACCCTAAAAGTGTCGTGGCTCTTATTACATCACGTGCAACAACATATAAACCGTAAAGGTGTCGTGTCTCTTCTTACATTACGTACAACAACATATAAACCCTAAACATGTTTTTTAAAACATTAAATGCAACATACAAAGGTCTGTGTGTGTGGCTGAGATAGATTTGTGTTTTGGCTGCGTGCGCCGCTGAGTGCGATCTGTGTGCGTGGCTGGGTCGTTTACCACCCTAAATGGCTGATGCGAGTGATTATGTAAGTAGATCCATCCCCACTCTCCCAAACAAACTCCAAGTATTGGTATTGTTATGTATGGTCACACATGAGTTCCTATGATATTATGGTAAGTATTGAAATTGTCTCGCCCCCGACGCCGAAACCTGCGTTTGTGCTGGAAGTGAGTTACTTTTGGGTGTTGGGAGTGAGTTCTGGGTGTTGGAAGTGAGTCGAAACTGGGTGTTGGAAGTGAAGGGTTAACCTTTCTGGACATTGGTCCTTTCCAATGTGTTCATAGGAAAAAGTAGTGATACTTTGCGGCGACCTCGGCAGGTCACCAAAGGATACCGGTGTCCCTGGGTCACACTCCTCGTATTTGTTGATTCTATCATATTCTATCCCTTCTCATTCTCTATGATTACCCCATGCTTTTCCAGGAATTACCCCATGATTATCCCATGATTTTTGCAGAAATTCCTGTGATTTTTGATGTCTTTCCACGTGGAAAGTTGATGAAAGTTGGCCTTCACACTGCCTTTCCGCGTCGTAACGACGCCAAGGTAGCGGCATTTCTCGTTGCGGTGGCGTGAAGGCGCGGTGGCGTGAAGGCCACGTGGCGTGTGGCTTACAAGGTGTGGCTGGAGTAGGGTTTGATGAAATCCCATGGAAAAATATGGGGAGAATGAAGGGGTAATAAATGAGATATATAAATATGATAAATTTGAGCAGATTTAAGGGATAATGCAACCTTAGCTGATTTGGGGGGTGAGTTTAATGGAATTTCAGACGATAGTGAAGGTTTTGCCTGGAATCTAAGAGACATAGGAATGGGATATCTGCTGGGAAAATATTGGATTATCCTAAAGTGGCTGAATTAGTGCTCCGGTTTGGACTGACTAAGTTGGTCAAGAGAAGTAGGTTCACGATGGGATGAATGGTAGATATATCATTTTAAAATGCATGTTAGTTGCAAAGTAATTTGCACTGGGGGCACCATTTTTGTGTTCTTTTGAATCTTTATAAACAAAAACGGTAGCCAGATGGAATCAGATCCACCAAATTTACGGTTAAGTGATGTTAAGGTGATCATACCTGGGTTGTATCCCCATAGCTGGGTTGCAATGCTAATTCCACAGCTGCCACTTCCTGCCCCTGGGCTCTCCCTTGGCGCGGTGCAGGTGAAGAAACAAAATGCCGGTTTCACCCGCGTCAAGACTTGGCTCGGAATGAAAAGCTGACCCAAAAATTGTCAATTTGATCAGCAAAATTGGTGGTTTAACCAGCAATAAATTGAAAAGACCTCCCAGGAACCCACATTTGGGGAACATTTTGCAAACTGGTGAAGCTCGTCCTCCTATGTGATTTTTTTGCTTGGTGGTTTAGCCAACCAAAACCGGGAGGAGCCACAAGAGATAATGATGTTGCCGACACAAACCATGAATGTTCAACCACATCACTTTAGATTGCGGCCACAAAAATTGAGTTTGGAGGCACCAAGATGGGATTTAAGCCTCTAAAAAAGGATAGTTGGCGGGGGCCAGGCTAAAGGTTTGTTGGTGATAACTATCCACTCCACAATGGCTTATGCTTAATATTTGTTTCTCAACATGTTTTCTGGGCCGGAGAAGCTGGATAAAAGTTTTGGGATCCTGATCCTGGTGTTATGACAATGAATTTCAGGGTGTAAGACTTAAATCTTGAAGCCCATTATCCCGCCCTTTTATCATCTAAATGCCATTGGGCCAGTATAAGCAGCTAGTTCAGTAGAGTATGAGGGGGGATGCAACAATCATCCATCCCCAATTGGTTGTGTCATATACCCGTTGGTCCCAGCTTGGCTGAAGGGAAGTTCTAGAGGAAACCCCCTGCATTTGGAAGTAGAAACTATCGTTGCCAGTTCCGATTTTCCCTCCGTGACTTGGTTATAACTTAACCAACGGGATTCTTACAATTTCTCTTTGTATTTGGCCATAATGACTATATTATCTATATTCCACCTGAATAGTTACTATGTTATAGTATTATAGGATTCTAAATGTTTTATATATATATATATGTGTGTGTGCGTATGTGTGTGCGTGCATACATGTATGCATATTCCATGTGGACGGTTACCATAAATTGCCAGCAGGCTATGACTTTCATGCCACATGCCTCATCTCATCTTCTGCCAGAGGCAGAGAAGTTCTGAGCCCCGACACCACAGAGGCTCCCTCTCAGGCGAGCTATCATGAGCAGTATGTAAAAAAAAATGGTGGAAATGGTTGGTGACTGTGAAACCTATGGTGGAAATTCGCATGGTGAAATTGATGATCTAAGGTCACAAAACCCATGGTTTACGGGATCATAGGTCCCAACCGCTGATATGTGTGAAACTTCCAGACTCATAAAGTCCCTTATCATTGACAACAGTTCCCCATGTTTAACCAGGGAGTGACCAACACAGACCTGGGTAAACCCACTGCTTGGGGAATTTGATGCGTTGAAAAACAGCACCAACAAAGGAAATTAGTAGATAGGAATGCTTTTATATGTCATTGTTTTTGGCCAGAAATGGGAATACACATATACAAACCAGCTAAATTAAAGATTGATTATATAAATAATTCGGGTTGAGTACTTTTGTAAACCTGTAATCCAACCACTTATTCAAGTTTTGCCCGGTTGCTAGAGATTGCAAGCGGCGCGATGCCATGGGAAACGTCTTTTGGCCGCAAGCACAAGCATGAGGCTTTCGAAGGCGAAGCAAATCGAACGTGTCGGGTGTCGTCATTGACGACCAATGTGACGCTGCTTTTGCAACAGCATTCAGTGTACTTGCAGTGGTTCATGGCGACAAGAACCAGAGCCTGGCCCAACGCTGCTGGTTTACCATCTTTACCTTGAGCCGCCGACCTGGCCAACCTAAGTGGGCATCTTGAAAACTGGGCCCCAGGCGCCATTGACCTCGAGCAGACTAGTTTTCAATCGTCCATGATAAGAGGGATATTAGACAGATTTGTTAAAGTTGTGCGTGTGGGCATCGATACAAGGACTACTGAAAACCTTTTGAGATTTGATTTTTGAAACCCATGACTTTCGTACAATTTGTCCTTTGAGTTAAGCAAACCTATTGTTTGGCTTGAGACCGCGACAAACAATACCTTGCTATGCGGCAAACTAGGCAACCCATATCACCCAATGGTTACCGCCAGCTAGCTGGGGTTGCTCCTGATGTAGGATATCGGCAGGTACCAAAACACCATATCATGTGAAACGTCGGCTTTGTTGATACATTGATCTCGATGTTGATTCTTAAATCAATCACATTGTTTGTTGATTAAATCACTGCTTTTGATTGTTAAATCCCGATTTGTGATCGTTAAATTCAAGTGTTTGTTGGATTTTCGTGTTGAAATCACCATGTTTGATGAGTTGTATCCCAGTTTTTCGGATGTTAAACCCCCAAACTGCCGCCCGGCATCCTACCTGGCCTTAAACGGACCCCCGGAGCTGACGTGCAGGTGCCCGTGTTGAACGCTCTGGAAGCCGAGGAAAGTACCTTGCATGGAAGCCCAATGGAGCATGGATTGGTAAATTATATAAATGGACCATTTTCAATAGCTATGTCATGACATAGCTATTGAAAATGGTCCATTTATATAATTTACAGTTGATTTATCATAATAACATAGCTATCACAATAACATAGCCATTTATAGTTGATTTACCTTTTTTTGAAGATGGTGATTTTCCATAGCTATGGTAGTTTACCAGAGGGTAATGGGGGAAAATGATGATGAACCACTGGGTTTTTTTGTCACGGAGAATTATGGCTGGCACTGCGGAAAACATCAAAACCGGCCCGAAATCAGATGCCAGAATCAGAACCCTCTGAGAAGCCCTGGCAAAGAAAAGTCAGAATCAGAGATCTAGGTTTTACCGGGTGCCCGAAAGAGGTGGCAAAGCTGCCAGCCAAATGGGCTCCCAGATGATTTCCCGTTGAGCAAGTATAACCCGTGGTGCGTGTGACATTCGCTATGCTTGCTACTGATATCCTTATCTTTCCAGATCAAGTTCCATGTTCGCTGCTTATACCTGCATTTCTGTGAGTTGAAACCCGTTGTTAAATGGATGTATCCCCAAGGGGGATGTAGCACTAAACCCTCATGTTCAATTGGTCATATTACATCGTGTTACCATGTGTTACCATCTTTGTCTTTTTGAGAACCATCCACTCTGTACCCATTGGATTCCTTTAATGGTTTTTTTGGCAGAACTATCTGTCTTCACCGTTGATGGATGTTGATGGACCATGGTTTCCAACAGTGTTTCCTCGGGTTCAGGTCTGATGCTTGCCTTTTGGACGATCGCATCGGTCGGGCGGGGCGGCTGGAACACAGGTATGGGAAAAATCGTTGCCGGAGCAAAAAAAGATTCCACATTATGTTTTTGATATGAGCCACCATCAAAGTCTATTTATATAGTGTTTTTTTGGATGCCAGTGCTTTTTCTCGTGCAATGATGTAATGATCCCGAGGGATAAGTTGGCAAGGCTTGGATGTAATGTAGTAAAACCAAACCTTGCGTTCAGAGCGCAAAACTGGATCGACTCGTTCACAAGCATCCTGTCGCCCTCAAGAACGTCCATGGACAGGACAATGTGGTTCCGAAGTTTCACTATTCTTTCCATCTGCCACTGTCGTTGAGACAACATCCCTTGTTGCTCTCGCGTTGGGCTCACGAGCAGAAGCGTCAGAGCAGGCAGAAGTGAGATATTCGCCAAAGGTTCCAAAGGTGGATGGGGTCACCCATTGAACCACCAATAGATACTGACACATTGTTTTCCCAAAAGCGACATCATTGTCGGGATTTTTCTGAAAACGGGGGATGCTCAAAGGATTCAACCAGTGATGTTTGTGCTAGGAATGGGCCCAACCAAATTCACCTTCCGCGACAAATTTCCCACGAAGCTCGCGCAAAGCTGGCATTTGAGGGTAGGAAAACCTTGGAAAACGATCAGGTAGGACGAAACTGTCAAAATCTGGCGACACAAGGTGATTTCCTGGTAATTTGCGGATGGGTCAGGTTCAGCAGTTACCACCCGGGATACCCCAACCATGGGATCTTTGCTAGTTGCTTGCTGAAGCCACCATTCCCCCATGTCCCTTTGGAGTGACGCTTGCGTCCACCAGAAAAAATAGGCGTTCATTGTTGATCGATGATTAATTGTCCTACTTGTATCAAAAATGTGTCCTTCCCTGTTTGTGGCGTGATAAGTCCTCATGTTTTCTTCTATGTGGATGAAGGACCCCATCATTGACGTTTTGGTAAGTGACCTCATAGTTTACTTATGATGTTCATTGTCAAGTCATAGGCCAAGTTAATGGTACATCAGCCGTTTATTGCCGCACATTTAATGATGGATGGCTAAGAACTTATCAGTTGATAAGTTAACCGTAACCCATGATGGTAACATGATTGGGTGGATGATTCAATCCCCCTTTTCCGTCACATTATCAACCATCCATTATCACTACCAAGAATGTTAAATCCATCAATTTAATATCATCCACTCATCTAAGTGTTTAGCTGGTTATGTCCTCACAACTAATGATTCATTAAAACCTGTATTAACACCTGTATGTAGCATCTTGGCATCTTCCATCCACCAGTGGCTAATGACACCCATTAGTGGCAAACCCCATTCTATGATACAAAGATAATGATCATACCAAAAACATCCATCCATCCGTCCATCCATCCATCCAACCCCCTTCACTCTGCCAGGCTTGTCCAGCGCAGTCAAGAAGCTGGCGCACGAGCTCCGCAAAGTCAGCATCACCCGACGGGAGTTGCCCAGCGTTTTTTCAGCGGAAGTTGGTGGGGAGTTCTTGGGAGAGAAAGACCATGGGGAAAATGAGAGAAAATCCATATCAAAAAGATGAGGATCAAACCCCTATATTTTTGGGATGCGTGAAACTTGGGATCTAAGGGGCAGAAATGACGAATAATGAGGATGAAATCAGGTGATATGAATCAACAAAAGCGAGGAGTTAACGAAATCGCAGCAGGCTCTATTTGATGAAACCGTAGAATGATTGGTTCAAGGGCCTGCTTGCATTGAGAAAAGCGTTTTCTATAGAGTCGGGAATTTTATGAATGAAAAGCCAGTTTTTGCGCAGCTTCAATTTGCGAAGCAGCGGCACTTCTCCAATGGACAACTGGCGACTAGCCTAAGTCGTCTCAAAATTGTATTTCTATATTTGTATCAGCCGTGGCTCAATTATATATGGTCTATATTGGTCTATGGTTTCTATATGCAGGTTGCCTAAAATGGAGGACCCCCAAATCATCCATTTGAGTAGGATTTCCCATTATAAATCACCATATGTTTCCCAGATGTTGGATGTTTCAATGGTGGCATTTCCTGGATCGTACCAAGTGCGCCAAGGCATGCAGTGCTGAGGAAGGAGGACCAGATGGTTTTTGTCTTAAACCACCAGATGGTTAGCTGTTGGGTGGGTGATATGTTGATTAACCGTCAAGTTAAGAGATGCAAATCACGAAAGGTAGCGTCAGCTACCTGAGTTCTCCGTGCTTCAGCACAAGCATAGGGGGTATTGGGGGGCCAGGCCGGGCCAAACGTGGAATTCTCGCCGTTATGTATTGGATATCAATTATAAGCCCCCCCCTCTAAAATGGTCATGGGTTCAATTCCCACGGGTGACGCGGTCACGGGCCCCCACATTAGATGCACACTCTCCATAAGGGAGATGTCCCTGTAGTCCAGCATAATTGGTTTGCTTCAGCCTCAATAACAGTTGCTGCAAGGGGTC
>Ga0126342_10007069_pt1 | contig 19981 bp, 22 predicted proteins | sample Cyp1metagenome_FD_92528 | JGI IMG/M metagenome (GOLD analysis project Ga0126342, IMG submission 92528) | Coral microbial communities from Lord Howe Island, Old Settlement Bay, Australia - Cyphastrea 1 metagenome | ecosystem: Host-associated > Invertebrates > Cnidaria > Coral ... | reverse complement strand
CCGAGCGCTCGCGAACATGGCACTGCCCACATCCTACTTCAAGTAGCAAATTTCTATGTAAGTTATCCGTTCCAATCGTTGGTTGTTAAAAAATGGAGGCATTCCCAGCTTTATCTTGAAAAAATCAAATATATCAAAATTTCTACGTTAATCAACAAATGCCCAGGATTCCCAGGGAACTCGTGGCAAAAAGACCTAGCCAAAAAAAAAGGCCTCAGATCCAAAGAACTCAAATTTGCAGTTTACCCCCCCCATTGCAACTAACATGGAAGTAAACCTCCGAATTGTCACTTTAGTTAACGTGGAATTAAACAAAAAATATATTTTTTTTGCGCTACGGTAAAAGGAGGGGGAGTATATATCAGCACTGAAAAAGACGAGACTCTGTGCACAGGAATGGTATCCCTTCTGGTAACAGTAAATACCGTTTTGTGCAAAAAGACATAAGCTCACAGAAAAACTGTACAGAGCAAAATCATCCTGTGTTATCTTCTCCTTTTAAGGAGTATACACTCACTTGCTATTCGGCCTCCATACCCATGCTGACAAAGATGAGGGGTCACCATAGCCAGTGTTGGAGTCTTGTGTCCACGTGCCACGGCCATCCCAGTTGTCCCATGATTCGTCCAATAAAGGACCATCACCAAAGCCTTGACCCTTGCGCTTGTTCGACTTCTGAATATCCTTCCTTCTTTCCTTGCGTTGCATCTTCTTGGCTGGAGGAACATAGGAATGCTTCTCTTTCCAATTCATGTCAGAAGGGTGTAAGTGAACAAGAAGGGGGTTGTGCGCATCAGTGTCAGTTGGGGCAACCCTGAAGATGTTATGGTCACAAGATAATCAAGTTTCATTGACTGAGAAAGAAGATTCTCCAACAAAGTCCATGTGGTCTTGATCATCAAAATCATTGATGTCCTCCTCAAAAGCTAACCTTGCGTGTCCCCATTCACATATGGATATCATGCCGGTTCAGGAGTATGAGTTTCGGCCTTGACTCCTCTGAGGGTTTCGCCAAGAAGACGAAGTCCTTGTAGGAACAAGAAATAAAGTGTTTAACCCTGACGGCCGGTGCCTTTCCGTACTTCTTGATCCTCGACTGAGTGGCTGTATGAATCATACGATCGATCCAAAACTGAAGCAAGCTGACTTCATATGTCGGGCAACCTCCGGCTTTCGGAGTTGCAAGGTAGCAAGCTTTATTTTCGTCGCCTGCGATCACGCCAACTTGAAAACGGATACACTCCCAAGACATACATGCAAGAATTTCTCCGCAGATTCCTTGCAACTCCGACGTGAAAGACACACAAACACACACGGCACATAGACATCCTTGCTCGAGTGAGGGGCCGAAATCTCAAATATTGCCCATGATACGTATCTAGCACGTGTGCCATCTTCACCAGTGTTGTTACCAGCAATTTGTCGAACATATCCGTCCTCCCACACGAGCAGCAACCATGAGGTCACGATAATCATTGAAGCATGTCTTGAATTGCTCCTCTTCAAGTAGGGACCTGTAACTCGCAATTCACAAATACATATGCTCCAAGATCCTTGACAACTTTGATATTGTAGTTGTTGAACTGTGGCTTGTACCCTATCTTCTCATGGTCACGGTTGAGTTCATAATTGATGTGAGGTTCAAACTTCTGAAACTTCTCAGGCAATGGACATTTGTTGAACCGTGGCCTACACCAGTTTCCTAGATTCCAGAACATCAAGGAAAACTGTGGTGAGGATTGATAGGGATGGTCCTTATCCCAAAAACGATGGAGCAATCACTCCAGCTCCCAAGAACCGTGATGCAAGACACTGAAGGACTACACAATATGGTAAAACACCATGTTGCTCCACACAGTCAGTGAGAACAAGAGAAAGAGTCTGGAAGTCATCTTCTAACCGTTTCTCGGCTTCCTCTGTCAATCGATCAGCTTGTTCACGTGCACGAAGATGAAGACGAGGGTCTGAGCAACCATAGGCTGCTTCCTTGCGAAGGTCCTCTAACAATGACAGTGGATATTCATCCTTATGTCTGGCAATGTAAGTTTCCATCAGTTGTTTGTCAGAGTCGGTGTACCAGTGGTCTTTGTGTGGTTCACTGGTCTCCCTGTGTTTTACATGCCTGAACATGTGTCGATGCTAACTTGAAGCTGGGTAACCTTGATTGTAAAATCCTGACCATTCACCATGGTAGTTGTCGGTAAAACATTTGGAAAGTTCTCGAAAAATTGAACCATCATCATATCCAGTGATATCTTGACCATGATAAACACGTGTGGCAGGTTCTTTTTTTTGGAGCCGTGTCAACTTTTTGAATATCATCTTTCTTCTCCTCTGGTTCCTCTCCCTTCTGAGAGTTTCCAGATGGAGCTGGTGCCTCTTCCTTCGCAGAGCTTCCACTCTTTTGATCAGACAGAAATGAATCATCTGTCTGAATCTGAATCTCTATGCTCACCTTCTCAGGTGGTGGTACCTTAGGCTCCTCAGGTTCAGCTTGATCATCTTCAACATCTATGTCTTCTTCTTCTTCTTCATTCTTAACAACTCTTTCCATGATTCTCTTTTGATGATTTTCGTCGTACATGTTGAGCTATTGGATGGTACATTCAATAAGTGCATCGTCTTCTGCTTCCAGAAAAATATGTTTGTTTTCACGACTCAAACATTCAGCAGAACCCTTGAACTCTGGATCACCTGGACCTTGATTGATCATCACGTCGTCTTGGAGGAATGTGTTGGGATCACCTTCTTGAAGATCAAGGTCATCTTCTTCCTCAAGAGAGCTTTGGTTGATATTCTTGTTCTCCTTCAAGCCCTTTTTAATGTCAAGGCGTAGTTCATGGTACTGTTCATCTGTAATGTCAATCTGTGATGATTCTGGAAAATATCGATGAAGGAGCTGTGAGTTTCCTGAGCCATGTACTCCAGCATGAAGACCATAGCAAAAGAACTAACTCGATCACGATGTGTCAGTTCTCTTTCTGGATCTCTATCATCGCCTCGTAGGACATTCTGAGAATTGAATGCGCATGTTCTCAATAGCTCCCGGTGTTGTGGCGCGAGCTGCTGAATCATGAAGTTACCATACCTTTCCTCAGGTGCGCGACCTCTTGGCAAGGGTTCCGCCTCAGGTATCTCGGCCTCTTCAGAGTGTCCTGAATGATGGGATGTTTCCTCTCCCTTCTGAGAGCCTACATCTTCTTCCTTCTCTTCCCTTTGAGGTTGAGGTCTGATACTGACTTCCAGAGTTGGTAAGGTATCTTCTTGTTCCTCTTGTTCTTCAGCATCACCTTCCTGCATTTCAGCATCTTCTGCGTAATCCTTTGGAATATACACAATATTGCCTCGAGTGCCAATCCAAACGTAGCCATCAAGCTTATTGAGGAGTGAAATTCACCTGCACCAAGAGCCTTTGCCTTCGTTCTTGCACGTGCAGATTGATTGAAGGCTTCACGCTGAAAGAATTGATTGTAAGCATGCTCAACAAAGAACCTGTATGATCGGGCAGTCAAACTGGAAAAACTTCTTGTAGGCAAAGTTGACATAATGACAGAAATCACGAGGTGCATCTCTCAGATACAGTTCAATGGCCAAGACCAAAAGCTTTGTGGAGTATGAGAAGTGAGCTCCCTGGACCTGGAATGACTGTGTCCTTGTTCATGGGAACTGTGACATCTGGTCGGGTTGTGTCATATCCAAACGTGTTCAACTCAAGTCCCATTTCATTTCCATCAGCATCAAACTCCTTTCGACAGAAATCACCCCAAAGCTTATCATTTTCTCTGATCTGACGACCAAGATGGACTTGGTAAAATTGGGATACTGCTTCGGATAACCATTGCAGGTCTTTTTGAATCTGTTCATCATGCTCGTACAAAATGGCAGTTCTCTGACCATTGTTCTCGGTCGATGGAAAATCAGTCTTCCCATCCTGGTGGTTCACCTGCTCCAGTCTGTGCCATTGATTTTGCATTCCGTCAGAACATCATCAATCCTGCTGTACTGACCTGTTTTCAGGCAGTAGGATCTTAATCTGCCCATTCCCATGCTCAGTGCTCATGCTATGCCCTGGTGGGATCGAGTCCAAAACAAAAACAAGGGCGCAGCGCCTCCCCCCAAAGCAGAATGACAACACCCGTGCTCCCGTGTGCGGTGGAATATGGAAGTCAGGGATTTTGTGTATATGGTACTCAAGATACCCAAGGTAGCCGTATGTATAATGCACAACATGCCTGTTGTGAGCGAACGTAAATTAAATCAAGTAGATATAGTTGGATACCACTTTCAGCTTCATTCCTTCTTTCCTTCCTTCCTTCCTTGCTTGCTTGCTTCCTTGCTTCCTTTTTTCCTTGCTTCGTTTCTTCGTTCGTTCCTTCCTTCCTTGCTTGCTTCCTTCCTTCCTTGCTTGCTTCCTTCCTTCCCTACTTCCTTCCCTACTTCCTTCCCTCCTTCCTTCCCCCCTTCCTTTTGCAGAATATTTTTCTTGGTTGGAATAATACGTTTTTTTTTTTGTTTTTTTTGTTGCAATATTTTTTTGATAGAGCTCCCCCAGGCCTGGCGTTTCCCATTCTTTGCTTTCGTGTTTCCTTTCCTTCTATCTGGGCGTGTTAGAGGTGCAAAATTGGAACACGTCACATATCATGAAAATGAAGCCCCGATGTATGCACCAGCTAATTTTACCAGAATGAATTGATGTGGCTGGCTGATTTTTTACAAAAATTGGGCGACCTTGAGTCTGGGGCTTACTGAAACAGCCACTAGATGCCATTGGCCGGTTGATCATGTCAAATCATGTTAAACGCTTTTAAATTACGTCGTTGTCTAAAACAATGCACGCTGCCATGCGGTGTACCTTCACTTTCGGCTTCTTCTGTCTGTGGCTACCGCTGCAAACAAAAATTGGTTGCAAAAAAAGTCCTGCACGGCAGGATTTACAAGCTCAACCATTAGCATACCCCATACTGTCATCACCACGAAGCACAGCAAAAAGGACCACAGTAACGTGCGCACACAGGTTGCCATCATCATCACAAGTTTGTGCAGTTCCCGCAATGGCCGAATCCGCTTGAGCACACGCATGATCCGAAAGATCCGAACCAAGCGCATCGCGCGCAGAACCGCAGTGCGGAAGCCAATACCACCACCAGTTCCAACAGAGGCAAGGACTTTCTCTGCCCATCCGCATGCAACAATGATTGCATCCACCATGATCATCCAGTCGCTTAGGTGTGACACCCCAAACACCAGGACCATGCCCAGAATCTCCAGCGAATAGAGTACCAAGCAAACATCTGAGATTACTAGGAAAAACTGCGGTGGTGGTGAACCTGCAGCTCTTGCATCGATATCCGTGCATGTGGAATAAGCGTCCAGAAGAACCACGGCCACCATGAAGTTGGCCACGTAATACGACGCAAGGAAGGCCTTGAGTCTCTCTTGCCGTGCATTTTGGACCTCTGTGGAGGAGCGCAAGAAACTCCCTGCGACATGGACTTTTCTGGCTTTACTGCCGCTGGTCTCGCGATGGGGCAGGTCCTTTGCATTGCCTTCACGGGTCTGAGATTCCATGCCGGCAAGCAGCAAGCCAGAAGCAATATGAAGCAATGTCGGACCTCTTGAGCAAGAAATCTGCGTCGATCTGCGTTGCATGAGTTGCAGTATGTTGCAGTGAAGTGCGCGATTTGAAGGTGCGTGTCCTGAATCGTCTCAGCATGTCTCAGCGTGAGCCTGGACATGTGCCTTCTTAGGGGCACATGTGGTATGTAGATTTGATCATATCTGATCTCTCCGTATAATTCCAGTCTGACCAACCATGAATCTAATAGACACACCACGTGCGTGGACTCCTTCCGCGTTGCAAACATGCATGCCCAGCCATGCCCCAGCCTACAAAGTCCAGCAAGAAGTCGAAACACCAAACCTGCAAAACAAACCAAGTCAGGAGGCGTGCCACAAGTCCCAAGAGTTCTGGGACCGAGAATCCACCAATTCACCAATTTGTTGACCAAAACCTTGAGAAGTGGAGCCTGCTGCGCAATGATTCAGCATGACTCAGCTATGACTGTGATCACCGTTCCATAAATTCTTGATGTTTCTTGATTGTATTTGACTTTTTTCACATGTCGCCCTGAGCACTTGCTTTAGCTTGGCGCGTCTTAGCGCTGGTTAAATCTTCTGAGGGCTTCTCAGCACCTGCATCAAAAAGACCAGGCCACGAGCCAAGGTGTGCAGGGCTGAGCGCTGGCCTGCCACGAATCCACAGCATACCAATCTTTGGTACTCAAATGGGTTCAAATTTCGTAACTGGCATCAAATTACGGTTGAATGTATTTATAATTTGTTGCCTTCGCTGGAGTTTTCCGGTCTGTTGGTGCCCTGGAAAAGTCGAAAATTTAGTGGTGTCAGGTGAGCCCGTCTAATCGCATAAAAGATTGCTTTGTCAAAATTTAAGCCTCGCAATATGCGGGAAATCTTGCGACTTCAGTGGATTCTAGACTGGCAACTCGTTGGTATTTTATTTCGTGTTTCCTCCGATCTCCGCAATACAGCTGGGAACAGCGACTACAGCCTGCGCCAAAGCGAGCGTGGGGCACGCCATGGTTCATGATCATGGCAAATGCCCTTAGGGCAAAAAAGTCTAATCCAAAACCGTTGTATTGTATTGTACATATCTATATTTTATATTTTTATATAATTATATAATTATATATATATACATTTGTATATATTTGTTATATTATATTGTATTGGCAATCTTTGCTGAACAGTCTCCGCTGAAACGCATATATTCGTCTCATGTGTTAACACTTGTTTCAATCTCAATTCCACATTAAAACTACCGAATTTGAGATTGCCCGGCAAATCAGATGATGTTATATTACGGCTTTCATCTTGAGCAAATTGCATAAGGTAAATGCGATAAACAGACACATCCTGGTGACGGGGCTGAATTCATTCCCTGCCTAAGGGTGGCCAAACTCTCAATCCCTTTACGACATTAATCTAATTCTACTGGTTTCAGGTGGCAGATTCATGAACCTAACTCATATCGATTCAATCATGTTTGTTAATACAACCCCAGAGGCAAAGCCTGCAGACCTGCAAGGTTCTACATTGCTTCAGCAGTTTTCAAGTCTGCAGTGTCCTTCCTTGTGCCTCTACCCACCCATCCAATCTGTTCAAAGCCTTCAAACCTATCCACGCATGAAAAGATTTCCGCTCATTTTTACTCTTTTCTTGGCCGGCAAATCTCAGGCTAGAAACCTTTGATCTGCCCAATGGCGGACCACAATTCCTGCCAGCATACGCGCATGCACACACAGCAACAACGACAATAAATAGAGCATGTGGAATGGAATGGAATGGAATGGAACGCGTTTTTACTGAGATGGCTTCCGGCAAAACTGATTGGCATCCCAAGTTTCCAAGGAATACTTTCAGCATCTTCTCTAGTGGCGCGAGGTGTCTGAATTGGGTTGTTCTTGGCTCGATGTTAAATGAGGCTAGGCTATGCTGTTGGCACTTACGAGTCGGTGCAACGATGCTAGCATTGTGCCACTGCGTACGGAAGGCAAGACATGGCTTAAACTTAGCAGCTGGCAGCTCCAGGATCGAAAGTCGCCAGCTCCCTTAAGAAACCTTACTTTTTAAAAGGAAGTCGCACATAATTGCTGCGTTTTGGACCTGTCAACTTCCACTTTTGAAGGAAGCCTCGCATAATTGCTTCCTTTCAAATCTTTCAGAAAGATTAAGAGGCAGGTTGAGCGATAGATAAATAGATAGATATGGATAGATAGAAAGATGGATGGATAGATAGATAGATAATGATAGATAGATAGGTACTACATAGGTAGGTAGATAGGTAGATAGGTAGATATGTAGATAGGTAGGTAGGTAGATAGATGGAACGATCGCTCCCCGGACCTCAAAGCACTCGCTCCCCGGGCATCTCTTCCATCAAGAACCCAAGATCACAACGTTTGGCACTCTTTCCAACAAACATTGTACAGGAACGCGTTGGAAAAGAGTTTGCAGGAATGTTGCGCTCTTGTGCAACCTGTATCATGCCATCTGATGAGACAAGCGTATGTGTGGACACATGCCATCTGATATGGTGAGGTGGAAGCAGGTGGGTTACTTACAAAAAAGATGGCATACGAACGTGGTTTCTCTTGTGATAATGAGTGGCGAACTCCTATAGATAGATAGACAGACAGGCAGGCAGATAGATAGATATATAGAAGGATAGAAGCGAGATAGCAGATAGATAGACAAATAAGTAGACAAACAGATAGATGGATAGGTAGCTAGCTAGATAAATGAGATAGATAAAGAAAAAGAGAGATAGAGAGATAGATAGAAAGAGATGGAGATAGATCGTCAGAGAGATAACAGAATGACAAGCGGAGCAGGAGACAAAGAGAGAGAGAGAGAGAGAGAGAATAAGAGACTCAGAGCCTCAACCACCTTTCGGTCCATCAGCTCGCTCTGCCATCGATGCATCACAATAACTCACCTCTCCTATAGGTTTCCTATCTCTGAAACTTCCGCCACCGCCTTGTGCGGTACTATGTTACTAAGGGTCTTTGGATGGAGTTCCAACAAAAAGATCCAAAAAGGCAAATGTTCGGTCCAACCTGGCGGTTTGCCAACGTCTGTCACGTTTTGCTACCTTTCGGTCTGCGGGTGTCATTGCGTGCCGTCATATCCCTTGTCCCTGTTTCCGCCCAACTCCTTGAGCTTCGCCCGGAGCACCTGCACATTGCACAAAAGAACAAAGAACAACACTTGGAAGATCTTGACAACACTGTCATTGAGAGAACTTGAAGAGTCCAAAATGCACCAAAGAGAATTTGTCATCCTACCCGAAGTAGGTTCAACTTGACACAGTCTTAAGATGGCTCAACCAAGCGGATGCTGATGCCAAGGATTCAGGGCATGACGCGTGTTGCATGACAACACTCTGATGTGTCACAAGCTAGAAACCATATGAGAACACATTGTCACATAATCCCTTCCCCTTATTACTAAACCCCCCAAATAACAAAAAATCGGGTCCGTCTCCAATTTTGGAAAATCTGAGGTTGGCAAATTTGATTTTTAATTGATCCCCTTTAGAAAACAATTTAAACATGAAGCTACCATTTCAGGGTTTCACCCCCTAATAATAAAAACTAGTCAACCCCGGGGTGTTTTTTATTAGGGTCCGTCTTCTAAGGTCGGAAAAAAAGTATTTTATATTCAGGGGGAAAGCTTCGAAATCCAATTTTTGGCAATATATTTTTATTAGATTGTAAAAGGAAATCTAATCGGTTTTGAAATAGGAAAAATAGTCTGGTTTTAAATTTAGTATTACGGGGAAGCTTCGAAATCCAATTTTTTGCAATATTCTAACTAGATTTTAAAGGAAATCTAATCGATTTTGAAATATATTTTTGTTACATTAGGGTTTTAAATTTAGTATTGGGGGGAAGCTTCAAAATCCAAATTTTGGCAATATGTTAATTAGACTTTAAAAGGAAATCTAATCGGTTTTGATAGGAAAAGAACAGTTTTTATATTAGGGTTTTAAATTTAGTATTACGGGGAAGCTTCGCACCCTAATAATAAATACCACCCTAATAATAAAAACTACCTGAGGTATTTATTATTTGGGGGGGTTAGTATTAGGGGAAAGGGATTATACTTGTGCATACTTGATTGAAGGCACTCAGATGCACTCAGACATACAATAATTACAATAGTTCATATGAATATGATCTCAATATGTCTCAACCCTTTTGGATCCTTTTGGGACATTTTGAGCGCCTCCACAGTATTTTGAGCTTCTTGCCGCGTTTGCGTCAGTTGCTGTTGGCCCATCTGGAGGGCCTCACAAACTGAACATGACAATGTCACAATGATCATAATGTGCTAGTATGATGAATGATGTAGCAGGTGCATGCGTGTGCTAATTGCCGTGGAAAGGCAAGAAATCCATTTCATTAATTAAGCGTGATGAAATGCAATGAAAGGAAATGTGAAGGTTGCCGCAAGTTGTCGAGTTCTGTCAATACCAGCGGGTATGGGTCAATTGCAGGGGTACCGCTCCATGAGTGACTTTTAATATCTTTTGCATAGAACAAAGCAAATCAAAAAGCATCCGCTTGCAGACTGAAGGGATGTCAATGAGGAACCTCTTGCCCTCTTGCCATGTCTGCGCCTCATCCTTTTCTCGCAATTGCCTAGCAATTCTGCTGGTGCTTTACTTGAGAACCAGATACTGTACAACAAGTCAGATTGTGATGTTTTCGAAGAAAAACTAAGACTTACCGTAAGACCTTCAAGACAATGCCCTTGTGAGATTCCAGGGGTCAGCAACTCTGCACATTCGTTTAGGATCGTTTTTCGTTTAGGCTAGTTACTAGGCTAGTTTCGCTTCTACTTGGGGAGCTCATGGGAGCTCTTAGTCAATGACGTTAGCCGCGTTAGCCCAAGGAAATCCCACTCCAGCTGAGCCTCTTTGCAGCGTCCAATTTCTCTTGGGCAGCCTGGAGTTCCTGTGACTCATCATAGGAACAACATAGAAACCGAGACAACCATGGCCTCATGATCTCTTCATGATCTCTCATGGCTTCTCAAAAACAACACCTCCAGCTGCAAGATCTGCAAGCTGGAAGAGCTGAATATTGTTGAATCTGCAGATTCCTCAAAAAATTGTGATTTGAAATTGACAAAATTGCATTCTTTCTCACGCACATTTTTTTGCAGCTTAGACTTTCACTCTTGGCATCTCTTGGCCATTCCCTGCAGCTTCAGAAAGGCACTCAAATGCCCTTGGAACCGTGCTCTCCATTATCCAGCAACTATCCAGCAAGCCATATAAGAATTCCAGTGAACAAAGCTGAGATTGCGAAGGGAAGCGCCAAATTTGAGAGTTTCTCCTCGGGGCCAAGGGACAGCGATGGCCAGTGGGAATTTGCTCTGCATAGACTCTATATTAATATATGAAAGGTGCGAACATGCTTGCAATATCTTGCAATGTCTTCACGGCTGTGTTCAATGACAGCACGCCACCCACGCCCTCACCAAAAGATCCACAAGAAATAAAAGCACAACTGATTTGGCGGGGCCACCATAGGAATGGTCGTGAAGCCGGAGACATCCTCGCCAGATCAGCTGGATTTCATGCAACGCTCTCCAATAACACTATTTATCAACATTTGTGAGATTTCATTTGATTTCATATGCTCAATCAATCAGGCCCTGAGTTGGAGGTAGCCCTGCACTACTGCCACACACGTGTAGCAACAACTACCAACCTGGTAGCCGGTGGTCAAAGAGGCATGCTTCAGAACGGCCTTAGAAACAATCTTGAGTTCAGTAGGGGCTTGGTATGCTCTGGGCCATGTAGACCGCATAGTCTCCTGCTCATACTGCACTCGTTAGTCTTACATGTATTGGCATGCCAACATCACCCTTTTTGGTCTGTGATGGGTTGGGCGCAATAATGTTTTATGATTGTGCATAAATCTAAGAATACCTCAATGAAAACTGATGCGTGATGAAACGTCACCATGTGCACTACACAATGCTGTCGGTGTCATGCAGTGCGCCGTCATGCTACATATAACACGCTTCCATCAAATTCCACATGGAGAAACGGGAGAGCAGTAACGGGCCAGCCAGTGGCCCCGTTCATCGAGTCGAAAGGAAAGGAGCACTGGCATGCACTGGCTTCATGATTAAACAATCAAACAAATCTTTGAAGCCTATTGAAGTCTCTCAAGATCTCTCAAGTGTTGGGATATGTTTGGATGCCAAGTCTGCCAAGTCTCTGAAAGGTTCCCCTGCATTAGCGAGCTATTGCTGTTGCCAAGCCTGGGACAGCAACCAACCCCATCCAGGGATTTGAGGTATTCACATGTATTCACATGTATTCACATTGGCATAGTGATGCATAGTGATGCATAGGTGGCCTTTCTCAACTTTCTCAACTTTGTCTTGTTCGGTGTGCGTTGCTGTCGCCAAAAATGGACAATGATTAGGGAATCCAAACATGATCCAAGGGTCGCATCTTGCAAAGTGGTCACTAAGGAGGCAAAATCATCGCCGTCTCTTCGAGGATGTACGAAGAAGCGAACGACAACCTGTCCGGATCTGTCCGGATCTGTCCGGAATGCTGCGCGGTGATTATATATCCCTGCACTGTCAAGATGTGTTATATAAGCCTTAAGCAATGCGAAAAGCACGTTGAGAATCATTGAGAAATGCGAAGATCGAAAAGCGAAGGATCTCTCAAAATACCAGGTGCATCAGGTGCATCAGGTGCATCCAGGTGCTGGATGGGGAGATGGTGCGCCTCTTCACCCAAGCGTTCACTGAAGGGCACTACGCTGCTCACCAAACTCGCCCGCCCTGCGTCGATGGGATAAATGCCTCATAGCTGATGCTACTTGCGACGTCATGCAGCGTCGATGTTTTTACCTTCCATAGACATCAACAGACCAGAGTGTCAAACGCACTAGACATATTAGGAAAAAACCCTATTGAAGTTATTCTATGTTATTTTTGGATCCAATTTTGGCTTGGCCAACTCCATCCTGGCATAGCCCGACTTTGCCATTTTCAGTTGATGGCTGCCATTGGCTGTCACAAAAGTTTGCGTTGCCAAAGCTATGCTGTTGGCTGCTGAGGTGCCGCTAGTGGACTTCAACACGCTCTCCCGTAGGAAACGCCCAAAAATGGCATTCCTCAGTGCACAAGCCACGACAAGTTGCAAAACTTCAAAGACCTTCAACATACAGTAACATACATCAAAATACGAGGTCACCTTGAGGATTTTGCAGTTGGGTGATGCACTAACATGCACTAACTAGGTCTGGGATGGTCTGGGTGCAAAGAAAGTGACATTAGAATTTTCTTCTCATCTACTTTGCAAGCCTGACAGGGCACATCAGGGCACCACATTGAACCACATCAGGCTGTGACTAGATGTGACTCGCTGGTTTTAAGCGTTGGGTTCAGCCTTGGACAGCTCTTTCTTGAAGATGAGCAATAAAGCTGCTAGAGATCTCACGCTGGAAGTTCCGACCAAGCCTCAACGCATCACGGTACAGACATGAACTAATCATCAAACCATTCAGCTACTTCTTGAACACCATCGTCTCTAATTTAAGCTATATTTACATCCGATCCACGATATAGTAGTACATTATAGTACATGGGGCACGAATTTGATGTGATTTGATTATATTAATATTTGCATCTATTTTCCATCTGTTGGCCATCTATCGCAAGCTTCAACTCATCCCAGCAACTTCATGTATGCGAAATGTCGCTGCCGCAACCACTGAGGTGCTGCTTTGTCACCAGGAGTGCTGGCAATGGCGTCTTCCGCATAATGGTCCAGAAGCTTTGTGATCGTGACGCCTTAGTGCCGTTGGAGCAAATCCGAACTGCCACAGCAGCTCTGCCACTTGCAGATCTCAGACATTCTCAGACTCCTGCCCACTAAATGAAGTTCTAATGGCAAAAGCTTGCTCCATTGTGTCTCTTCCTGTCAATTGCGTCCAATTGGGGTTCAAAAGTTCAACATTCAACACGATTCAAACGCAATCCTGGTGGGGAGGAGTGGCCTGGGACGACCTGACTGTGCACATTGTCGGCTCACAGTTACAACATGTTAGTGCTGTTACAGTGCTGTTTCAGTGCTGTTACAGCCATCAAATGCCTCCGGCGCTCCTCTTCATCACTGTAATCGGTGTCCATTTCATCCACCGCATTGAACGGTTCGCCGATGGGTTGTGATGCATTGACCTGGTGCTGTACAAAGCATATCCGAATTGCCGATAGTCGATGTGAAGTGGAACGAAACATATGCCGTATCTCATCGCGATCCTTTACAGTCCTAAATCAGAACGGTGAAACATGCAGAAACTATCTTGCCTAAACCTCACAAAGCCAAGTTCAAGATGTTCAAGTATGAGTCTGAGATAGTCTGAGTTGCTTGTTGGTGTGACTCCACAAGCGCGGGTCTGTTCACGTGCGACCTGAGGGATGGATGAACTTTGTATGCAGGCTGAGCACACCAAAGAGACACGCATGTCACTGTCAAATGACTTTCAAATGGCTTTCAAACGTATCAAGCTGAGCTGCTCAGGGAGGACACCTCAGCATGGCGTCACAGGACATGCACCTTTCTGTTTCATCATGTTTTATCTGCCGCATCCTTGACACACCAAGAGCATTCGATGAGACTTTAAACCCGGAGGGGGGTGCACGAAAGCTAAAGTTCATATGACTTGGAAACATGATGGGGCTTTGATGTGGTTAGGACAGATTGTCGAGCGCTCAGCACGCCCCTGGCAGGATTGGAGCCCCCGTGACCATCTGCTTCCAAAATGCCCCGGGAGCTTTGGGGGGGAGAGGGGGTTCACGTGAAAAATCACTGTGTTGGACTCAAAGCTGCCCCTCCCTTGCTGAAGCAAGAGTAAACTCCAGCTAGCTACCGCTAGCTTTCGTGATATGATCTCAAACCATCTCAAACCTCCAAACAGTTTTCAAGGTGGCTGAAGAAAACGATTTTTTCACTGATAATCCTTGATTTTGATCCGCTTTGATCTGCTTGATATATTCTGCATGATTTATCCTGCATGATTCTTGCCACAGCTTGGTCATTGCTCTACTCCTGGGCTCCCTGCGCTTGGGTCCGCTAGCATGGCAAGGTTTTCCTCAGAACAAATCTCATGGGACAAACTCAAGATTATAATAATTACATGACATACATTACATTCTTATGATATTTTCTTTTGCGGACCTCATCTTTCAAATAACCGCAGGTTCCACCTTGAAACAGTATGAATTAGATGCTGAAAAGCTTCCAATGCATCCCTGGGGCCAGGCAAGATTTGTACCTGGGTCACGGTGTTCCAATAACCCACGAATGCAAAATGACCCCGAACTCTGTTGCAGCTCAACAAAAGCTCCATGTGAAACGCTGGATCAAAAAGGTAAATTCAGCATATTTTAGCAAAGAAACTTTGATTATCCTGCGCACTCCTGTCAAAATCAAACAGATCATGGAAATGGATGGAAATGGATTGCTGCAGTTTTTTTTTGCGACTTTATGCTGAAAAGATGTGCAAAGATGTGTTTTCGTTGCTTCGTTGCTTTCGCTCCTTGCTGGCCCGGACCAGCCAAAGGTCGCTCTCCACGCAGTGCTTCTTTGTAGCAAGAGCACTGACTTGCCCGGGCCTTAGCATTTGCATTTGCCATATATTTACATATATTTTGCCAACAGAAGGAAAGCAACTCGAAGTGCTAAACAAAACAAACACATTCTACAACCGTTTCTAAGTGCTTCGAGGAACATTGGTTCGAGGAACATTGGTGCAGTGTCGCTATAGGACAACGTGCCAGTTTTGTTTGGCTTCCGTCAAAATGCGAGCAAGAAACGAGGCTGCTCTGTGCGCTCACCCGCGGCAATTGCAATGACTGTGAAAACGATCCTGGCAACGCGCAACTGGATGTGGGGTCTGTGGGGCCTTTGCTTGGTCAAAAAGAAGCAGCACTCGGCCAATACGTGGCAGAAAGAAAAGTGCATAAACATACTATATACATATGTAATAAATCATCAAGAATCTTTTTAAGGCTTACAGTAAATAATTTGGTATTGTTTTGTATGGTTTTGCGGTTTGACTTTGGGTAAGGCTTGTTGGATCCAGTATCGGCTGAAAAATCTGGTGTGCTTGTGGACTTGTGTCTGTGCATAGCATGTTTGAGTTGGACTGATGTTGCCACCCTGGGTAGGTTGCTGCTAGTTGCTACTGATGTTGCCATTCCATACAAAACGCAGAAGAGAGGTGGATATTTTGACCTCCTGCATTGCATAGAACATATCAAAGATTTGCTTATCGCTCGCTCCACACAGTCAATTCGACCAGTACCTGGAGATTCCCGTGGAAAGCACTTCTCCGACAGAAGAGCCAGCAAACGAAGAGCAAGCAAACTAATTTTCAAGAGAGGGGAGCCAACCGGGGAACCTATTGAATGTGATCAACACCAAGTTGTATCTATTGATTTGGTTTGCTCAAGCTGGCTGGGTTTTAGTGGCGCCTTTTCCAGGCTTTGGTGCTTGAAAGCCCAAAAAAGACTTGCCATCGACTTGTGAATGTGTAGCGGGGTTCGATTTCGAGAAAACAAGTGATAGCATGTGATGATGAAACAGGCGCCTCTGGAGGGCAGCATGGATCATGTCTTAGTCTGGGGAGGACCTTCCAGACTCTCACCTGCCTGAATCAAACCAAATCTGTGGAATTCTGGAATATGAAGGCAGCTGAAACTTGAACGCCAAAAGAATTAGGCAATAGAACAACAGAACAAAACTATTCTTGAAGCCCTTCAGTCTTGTCAAGGTCCTTCCCCAGGTGAAACGTTAGTTATCGGATGGCGTAAATGTGTCAGTGAGGGCACTGCTTGAGCCCAGTGGCAGGTTTTGAGCCGGCTTCAACCAAGTGCCCTAAGGCCCTAAGCCCATCAAGTCTGCAAATGTGTGCCGTATATGTTTGGATAATTTCCAATAGCATCCACCAGCGCATCGAGGCTGACACTTGCATCCCTCAGCAGTTCATGTTGGTACTGCCACCCCTTTTGAGCAGCGTGAAACAGTGTGTGCAGCGGTATGTCGGAGTTATCAAGACTCTGCTCTGTGAGACAAGTTGGAACAAAGCCGTGCCACCAGCATCTGCTATGAGATCCCCACGCACCACTGACCCTGTGGGTATTTTCTCCTCTTCCCTGCGACGCGCCAATTCCGCATGGTCTTTGACCAAGTTGGGGCACAGGACGCCACAGCGGTTTTGGCACTTTGACTGTTACCCCTGCATCGAGTCCTGTCGTGTCATCTCTCGTATGACAAAACCAATTCTGACATGTTTTGATCTGCGAGCTTGATGTTTTTTTCCAGTATATTGTTGGAATGCTAGAAGACTGCAACATGATGCACATGTCGCCTGACTTTCTACAGCCCCAAAGACATCTTTCCAACCTTCTGTTCCAGGTTGGTGCTGTCGGAGGAAATCTTGCAAAAAACTACAGGGAACATCTTGAAACAACTATATAGAGATTCAACTACATCTGCAGAACGCCTGATGTGCCAGATTTACTTGATTTGAGCTCAGGTACGCTCTGGTTCATTCCCTCAGAAAAGATGGACCATGGTGGAAGGATGAAATTACATGTAATTACTGTAGATGTTCAACGATGTTCAACGATGTTCAAGGTATGCATTCAACATTCATTCAACCTATATTCAAGCCTTAAAGATGTTCTCCCTTTTTCATCCTTTTTTCCCCAATATGAGGTTGCAATTTGCTTTACGACAGTTCTTCAGGCGACACTTCTACGACTTCTCGAGGCGACTGCTGCGACGGCTGCGGGTTGCGCCGTTTCTTGGGCCGCGCAGCCGCTTCTGCGGCTGCCATCGTCATGGCCACCTGCGCTGAGAGACGTGAGAGATCGTGAGAGCGAAGGGGAATAACAAGAGAATAAAAATGAATAAAGGATATGAAAGTTCACAGAACAATATTAAAAGCAACCATATAAAATATATATTTATATAAATGGATGTAGAAGGTGGTGACATGCAAGGGCGACTTTTTGCAAGGTTTCACTGTCAATGGACACAGTTTGAAGGCCATTGAACATTGATCATCATTGATTCATGAAGGTTGGAAAGGGATGCATATGGATGCATGTCAATGTAGGAAGGTTCGTGCAAGGGCCAGCTCGGAAAGGTCCTGGTGCAGCAGCTCGAATAAAGGCTAAACTAGCCGCGATGTTTCATAAGGGTGAGCGAGACTCCGACCTTACCTGTATGTCAGTTGATGTCAATTGTCCATGATACCAGCGCTTTCCATCGCTTTCCGGGCTGTGTCTTCAAGTCAGTTGTATGGATCTAGGCAACAGGCTTTGCACCTCCTAGAGCCTGCATATGGCCTTGAATATTTGATGATATTGATGATATTTGATCTATCATGTGCGCATTCCTTTCAGCATGTCGGCATCCTCTTATGATTGACTCTTCGTTCCCTAACATTTTCTCGTTAGAGTATTATTGTCTGATTGCTTTTCACCCCCTCCCTCACCATGGAGCCGCCCCAGTTCAATGCCATTCTATGTTTTTGTCCTACTTCATCAATCATCAAATCTCTTCTATGCCACCCTGGTCACTGTGCCCTTTGGGGGGAAGCCAGAAAGCTTCAGAACGGCAAGAACTCAATCCAAAAAGCATTATCTCATTCCAAAAGGTGCTAATTCAGGCAGCCTTGGCTACCTTTCGGGACTTGTTGTTGTCAACAGGCTGTCAAGCTTTGAAAGCCTGGTCTAAATGACCTGTGAGTGCTTGTGAATTGCGGGCGGTAGTTCTGCAACACATGTTTGGGAATGTGCGGAATGTGCTCCCGGCATCCGCCCTACAACGGGAACTCTGCATTTTGTTTCTGGTTTCTCATGTCATCTCATGGCTGATCGGTCAAGGCATATTGTGGCATGCTGTGACAGGCGGGGACCAAAGCACACAGAAATACAAACATAGATGCGGACCCGATGCGGACTGGAGGAAACACATGAAACTTGCAGTCTGTGATCACCCAATCAAACAGGCACAAACATGCACAAACACAGAAACAATACCGAAACAACACCAGAAACATCCACAAACTGTCTCTACTACTTTGCTGGTTGATCTGTGCCGCATCATGTTTTATATGTGTCTGTCATTCAACGTTGCACATATCTGTCGCAATATGCTTGTAACATGTTGTAACACATTGTAATATGTTGTCACATGTTGCAACATGTCGAAGTGGTAACATGTCGTACCATGTTGTATCTGTTGTAACATGTTGTATATAACAAGATATAACAAGCGTCACGTCGTCGTATCTTCACGAATCACGAATAATTCGGGCACACAGTCCCAGCTTACGCAAAAACAGTGGAATACAAAAAACTTATGCGACCCTTATACGCTGGGATGTGTTCGAAAATGACATCCCGCCACATCATTTGCTTATGCCAAGGCTTGGTTTGACCGTCAAGATGTTTGCAGCATCAACGTGGTGAAAATGAAGACGAGCGAATACGAGCTAGAGGTTGAAGGGAATGAGGATGAAGAGCTTCTGAAGAGCCAAACGCATTCCCAAAATTTCTTCTCAGAGGGGAATAACGGCTACTACTGCTACTACTCCTCCTCTCCTCATAAGTCCAGCTTACGCGCCGCTTACGCTGAGCTTGCGCGGATTTTCGCCATGGTGTCGGGAAACAAGAAAATGAACAACCAAAGACATGAAAAACACAACTTAAGAATACTTAAGAGTCGTTCAGGTTTCAATTCATGAGATGGTTTCATCAATACTATTGCTACTACTACTAACGTGTAGCTTCCATAGAATACCCAAGGTAATCTTAAATCATAATTCCCTGCATATCGAAATTCCACTCAAGGCAAACCATGCAAGCACTTGCATCCAACTCTTTACTTTGATCTGAAGATACCACACATGATCACACATGTGCTTGTGCGCAATGCTGACGCACAATGCATTATGCAGCACATTCTTGACAAAACCCTTTACGCAACCTTGCACCAACCAGGGGCTTGCTTGTGCCAATATGACAGGGCACCAGCTGAAAGAATATGAAGCAATACCAGCAGGAGAAAAACACGATAAACAAGGGAGGGCCTGAGAACCCAAAAGCAAAACGACAGCAAACAAATTTGAGTAATAATTGGTGTATTTCCTTTTCGCCTCTTGCCAACTTCTTTTTAGAAGATGAACCGTATGGACGCATTCACTGCAAATTTCATTTTTTTCAGCTCTGCACGGAAACATTGAGTGACAGTGTACAATAGCCAAGCAAGCTCATTTGGGCACGGTCATGCGATGGCGGCTGATTTCCAAATCAACCTCTCCTTTCCTTTCCCTTCCTTTCCCTTTCT
>Ga0126342_10007068_pt1 | contig 19982 bp, 17 predicted proteins | sample Cyp1metagenome_FD_92528 | JGI IMG/M metagenome (GOLD analysis project Ga0126342, IMG submission 92528) | Coral microbial communities from Lord Howe Island, Old Settlement Bay, Australia - Cyphastrea 1 metagenome | ecosystem: Host-associated > Invertebrates > Cnidaria > Coral ... | reverse complement strand
TGCAACCACTCCAAAAAACACAACTCCAACCACCTTTCGGTCCATCAGTGGATTCGCTCTGCCATCCATGCATCACAACAACTCACCTCTCCTATAGTGTCCTATCTTTGAAACTTCCGCCACTGCCTTGTGCGCTACTACTGGTCTGGTCAATATTGGTTAATGTTTATAAACACCATTGACTATAGTCATAGTTAGCATGTTCACCTTTCAAAGTCTCAAAGCCACTCCTCCGTTCTTCGTCCAAGCTGCTATGATAATTTGTATCCACAAAGACCTCACACTGAAAGCGGCAAGTCGATGGGACCAATGAGGATTTTTGATTGCTATGTGTGACCAGAGGGTATGACCCTTGACCTACTATTGGAGGATCCTCTCACTTAGAAAGTTGAGTAACGTAACCCTGGTGATTTTTCGTCCTCAATTCGTTGTGTTTCCATGTGTTTCCCGTTGTACTTCTGCAAACTAACACCACAAAAATGGATCACTTACTAGATGGAATGATCCTCCGGGTCGTATCAATCGACAACTATGGATTTCCCCATTTCCCCAACATACACCCCGAGAAGTCCCCTATAAGGTTATGTTTCCTAGCTAAGTTGACTTACAACTTGGCTAGCTATGGCTGATGGGGAATCTAACTATAGTTCATGACTTTATAAACTTACAAACTGTTTTGAACTAACTAACTCGGGAGGCCTCACCTTATAGTTATGTTTGTTGGTTGGTATCCCCATCTAACTATAGTTCGATACAGCCCCCTAATCAACTCTGGTTATCCCTGATTCTTGTAGTTGTGTTCACCAACTTAGCTATCGACCGGGCCCCCCACCTTGTAGATACTCGATAAAAACCATGTGTTCAGCCCAATGGATCAATATGGTGGTTTTCCAAAAATGTGGGACCCCAAATGATCCAAAATTGGTTGTCATTATCAATGCGAAAATCAGTGGTTTGGGGTCCCCATATTTTAGAACACCCCCCTTTATGTTATTCCCATGTGTAGCAGATCTGAACCCATCCGGTGCCAGGTCGCTAATCCCAGTGTATTCGCTACCAACTTAGCTATCAAAATTGATGGTGAAATCCGAAATCCTCGACCTTTACTCAGGAAAATCACAAGTGCCGGTTAAAAAAAAAAAACTTTTGGCTGGTATCACTATGTAAACATCACCATGTTTGCAGCTAACATCATCGTTGCCGATAAAATCAAAGTGATGTTTGCAGGATCATCTATCATTGCTGGTAAAATCATTATTTCTGGTTGATGGTTTTAACCATCTTGAAAAATATGAGTTCGTCAGTTGGGATGAGTATTCCGATATATCATGGAAAATAAAAGCCATGTTTCAAACCACCAACCAGTGATTATTAACCATTATTAACCATGATTAACCATGATTAACCATCATTACCCTATACTAAACCAATGTTTTTTCAACCACCAACCAGTATAGTATAGTTATATATAATTATATATATAGTAACATTAACCACTATTAACCACTATTAACCATTATTAACCTTTAAAATCACCCTTTTTATTAACAGATTGAAAGCCCCAATGGTTGGTCGATGACCTCGCCAAACCCAAGGCGCTGCACCTCGGTTTCACAGGGCTCCAGCAGCCAAGGCAAAAGCACGTCGAAGGTGCGAAACCTGGGTGGGCGTTTGGGGCGTTTGGGGCAAGTTGGGGATTACAGGGCCCAACTAACTGCTATAAAATGGGTTTATAGGAATATATAGGAATTATGTAGGAACTATATAGGAAATAAGTAGGAATTATATAGGAATTATGTAGGAACTATATAGGAAATAAGTAGGAATTATATAGGAATTATGTAGGAATTATATAGGAATTATGTAGGAATTATATAGGAATTATGTACGAATACATAGGAATTAGGTACGAATATATAGGAATTATGTACGAATATATAGGAGTTATGTACGAATATATAGGAATTATATAGGAATTAAACAGGAAATATATGGGCCAAGGTCAATATTTGGTATATAGCTCCAAGTCATTAATTTTTGAAGAGTGTATTATCGTTTTTCAGGTTTTGGTATATAAGCAAATGTTATCGTTTTTGAAGAGTGTATTCTCGTTTTCCATGCCCCAGCTCAATGACCAAAAAATAAAGATGTCTCGAATACTACTCTCCATTAAGCTACATTTTTGGCTGTAGCTCATATAGGAATATATTGAATATATAGGAAGAAATGGGTTTATATGTAATTATATAATGATAGAGAACCTGCAAGTGATAGGAATTATAATTCCACAACTGTCAATGGATTGGTTGAAGGGAAAATCTAAAGGAAACCATGTTTTTTGTTTCTTCCATGGAAAATACATAAGTTTTCCCTTAAACCAATCCAATGATTAAGGGATGGTGGGTCGAATTATACAATGTGGGGCCCACTAGCCAAGTTGGTTTGAGTTTATAATTCTGCTACCTATGGTTTATTGGTTTATGATACTTATAACTATAGTTAACGGGCTTAGAAACCAACTTATAACTGGGGGGGCCCACATTAGTAGAAAATGTTTGAATTACAATCTGTTTATTTAACATAGCCATGGAAAATCACCAGTTTTAATAGGTAAACCATCTATAAATGAGCCATTTCCCATGGCTATGTTAAATAACCAGAGGGTATTCAACATATCATTTCCACCAAGGATCAAATCCCAACGATATTTACCGGGGGTAGATTTATAATCCTGGGATTATTGGGATGATTATTGGGATGATTGTTGGGATTGTTTATTAAATCCGAATATCTCCACTTAAACTACTTTAAGTCTCAATGAAATCGAAAATCATCCCAATAATACTAATGAAAATAGGGATACTTCTAATCTTCTAACAATGGGATGGTGGATTGAATTACAGTGAACATTCTTGAATGATTCATGATGATTTTCTTGATTCACCAAGTATCAAATCCCAACTATCCTCGGTGGCTCATCTCAATTAAGTGGGTTATGACCCTGTTATAACTGGGCTAACCCTACTTAGCCTACTATCTGGGATCATAACTTACAAAGTGGGATGAGCCACCAAGTACCTCATGAAAGCCCCCTATCAAATATTGCTTGATTGAAACTATCAAAGATGGGTAGCTCAATTCGTGGTTCCAACATGCTCCAACTGGCTCCATTCGGACAGTACAGCTGACATATGTCAGATATCTCATTATATAGGGATGGGTCAAAACCCTATCCCCCTTTTGTTCACCCCAAAATAGCTGGTAAATGGATGTTCATCCCACTAAAATGTATCTATAGGTATTGACCCATAGCCATATCCAATTAGATCCCAAAAAATCACCATGTTAGAGAAAGGTCGTCGCGGAACTTGTTCAGCTTCGGCTGGCTCATAGCATGCGCCTGGTGAGGTCATGGATTGGCATCCTACATTCTTGGCATTAGCTCATTCAAAATTGGGATGAGTCTAGGGTTGATTGTCAAGACATTCCAGGGCAGAGAAGGAGCAAATAATACAAGGTGGTGCCCCAGTGTATTAGCTAAGTTGGTTTGCAAGTAGATTAACAACATAATTTCTGGTAGATACATCATGATACATCTATACAAAGTGGGCCCCCCTAGATAGCTAAGTCAGTTTATAACTCCAATAAGTATGGTTTATAATACTTACAACTATACTTATTGGTGTTTATAAACCAACTAACATCACTGGGGGGCCCCACATTGTAGCTAATGGGGTAAACCTAAACCAATTTGTAGCTGGGGGAGCACCACCTTCTAGCACGGTAAAGCATTGAGTGATAGTCCCAGTTGAGTCTCTTCCTTCACCTCCTGAGCTTGGAGGGGTAGATTTATGACACACCCGCAAGGGAAAAAATACAGTTCAACCAGGAATTGGATCATTTGACGACCTTGAGTGTTACTGGTTCGTAACGCATCAGTAAATAATTGGATGAGATCGCCAACACTCTTAAAGTGGAGGTTCCTCCAAGTATGAGATGCAGCATACCCAGCAGGTTTCAGCGGCCCAGATTGCTCCACGGCCCCAACAAAAAGGGCTGGCAGGCTAGCTTCTTTGAAACAGATATTATAGACATGGCTAACATCAGGATCTTGTCTCCTTGGTGGCTCATCCCACTTTCTTTCATGTTGATTAACCAAAGAAAATACCATCTATAACTAGGGTTATAACTCACTTACGATCTGTGGGATGAAGCACCAGGAAAATCTGGCTCTCATGTAGCCATTGCGATACAAACCGAGCCCGACAAACCCAATGGTTCACTGGTTGGTGGTATACCTACCCCTCTGAAAAATATGAAAGTCAGTTGGGATGATTATTCCCAACATATGGAAAAATAAAAAAAGTTCCAAACCACAACCAGTCATCCTTTTCCCCATTCTTTTAGAGGCACTTTGGTGTTTTTTCTTCATGTTCAGACAAACCCATGCAGCCTTCACGAAACAAATATGTATATATATATATATATATTTTACCTGTCAGCATGGTAGTATAGGTAAATTATAGTATACTTACTCATATATTTTATATCTCAAGTAAATTATTCCCAATATGTATATACATATTTACCTGTCAGCAGGTAGTCAAACATGGCCATGGTACATTTACTTCGATGATTAGACTGATGATATACCCTCTGGTTATTTAACATAGCCATGGAACATAACCATTTTTAATAGGTAAACCATCTATAAATATTCCATTTTCCATGGCTATGTTAAATAACCAGATGGTACCTCTTAAAATCATTTTGTTTAAAGTGGTTTTCTGTCCATCGCTATGTGAAAAATTACCCGGCCTGGTAAACGTTAACCAAAAACTCATGGGAAAATCCCCCCATGCTATCAATGGGTAAATCCACTATTTCGACTGGGCCATGTTCAATAGCGAACTGTTGACGTAACCAGAGAGTACCTTTCCAAGACTTGCCCCTGGATCGCAACGGGGCCTCCAAGTACCTGAAGCGGTTCAGGGCTGGTTTTTCGCCACTCGAGAAACATGGTCAGTGGAATCATTCCCATGTTCATACAATGTGGGGCTAAACCATAGGAAAAATCCTAGGAAAACCATGGGAAAATGGGGATTTCCATGGGGATTTATAGCTGGTTTATGATAGCGTTCAGTTGGGGAACATAACTCCAATGTCACTATGGTTTATGGTACGTAAATAACTATAGTATTCATGAGGTTTATAAACCAACTAACATCACTGGGGGGCCCCACTTTCATAGGTCAGTTGGAAATTGGGGTTGATAGCACCGATAGAAATGGCGATTTGAGGATGGTTTATTGTGGTTTTACCACAGCCATTTGCATACTTAAATCACAGCCATTTGTATACTTGAACTGGTTGGTGGTATACCTACCCCTCTGAAAAATATGAAGGTCAGTTCGGATTATTATTCCCAATTGAATGGAAAAGGGAAAAATAATCCAAATGTTCCAAACCACCAACCAGTAAATAATCCCATTGTTTCAGCTAAAACAACTTTTAAACCAAGAGCTTGTTGTAGTTCCCCTCCGCAGTCTCATGGGTCCTCATGGCTCAGAGCCTTGTGGGAGTATCCCACTTGTTGACTCAAATTCCGCTTGGCCAACATATGAAAAACACATATATGAAACGCATCTGTTGCCAACATATGAAACACATATGAAACTAAACAACAAAACATATGTTCCAAAATGGGGACACTTTTGCCGTGGTCTCCATTGTCATAGCCTCATTTTACAGAATTTCATAGATCATTATGAATCATAGATCATCATCCATCTATGTCATTAAAATGCATTAGTCATAGATATTAGTCAGAAGCCTCTGTCATTTTGCTGTATAGATATTAGCTATTGAAAATTGCCATAGAAATTAATAGAAATAGTTGGATTTACATTGGATTTACCAATTAAACATGGTGGATCTTTCCATGGTTATGTAAGCGTTTACCAGAGGGTAAACCTCGATTAATCACAACTGATAATCATTGATGATCATTGTTAACCATTATTAACCACTATTAAACCTTCATTTTCCCACATTTTCATGGTTTTCCCATGGTTTTCCCATTAATTCACCATAGGCAAGCCGTCTTGCCAAGCTATGCCGAGCCATCTACCCACCATGAACCCCGCCCACGGCACAGTCGTCTCAGGCGACACAGCCATCCATGAAGCAACAAATGCCTGAGACAGCCATGGATGTCTAAAGGTAGAACTAACAATGGTGGCTAATAAATAGATGATAAGATATGTTAATGTATGTTAGTATATATATAATATACTATATATATATATGTATTCAAAAACCATATATATATATATATAAAATCAAAAACAATATATATATATATATATATATTCATATATATATATATATTCATATATTTATATATCAATTAATATATGTACTGTATATTCATATAAATATGTTAACATATGTTAATAGATGTTGATAGACCCTAATATGGATTCTAACGCGATGATTAGATTAAATATGGGTGTATAATAATAATAATAATAAATAATAATAATAATAATTCATAATAACAATAATAATATATATATATATATATATTGAAAGAGGTACATGAGAGGTACTTTATAACATCTATTAACAACAATGGTGGTTCATACATGTGAATGGGGATTCATTTATGTTAGAACTACACACATGCAACAACTTAGATATTGAACCAGTAGAAACCTTGGATTGAAAGAACAAATGAGATAGAACCAATGATCACGGGGTCAATCTGAGCTACTGAATGCAAACAAATGTTTAGCCGGCTCTGATCTACTCACCCATATGCCCAACTGATCTATTTTTTTCAGCAGCCTCGGGTCTTTGCATGGTGGGAGCAATCCCATCCCAATATAAAAGGAATAGATCCGTACCGACGGAAGGGATCGTTTTCGTTTTTTAAACGCGGAAGGCTGCCATGGTTACCATGCCCATGACTTTCCTGACCGAAATTCATGCATGTTTTTTGACCATCCCCAATAGTGGTACTTAGATGGGCCGTGGAGTTAGGGAAAACTATACTTAGTAGCCATGGATTATTTCATTGGGATTTGTTGAGGGTTAGTTAATCCCCAATTACTAACCAGGAATCGGCAAAATCCCATGGCCCATCTAAGTAGCTTTCTGACAGGGAGAATGCCACCAAATCATACCAAATCCGCCTCAGGAGTTCATACTCTGCACCCTCACAATCCATGCGCATCACCTGAGATCTGCGATGCTTGGAACTCATGTGGCCCACGTTTTTTTTTGGGTGCACAGAAAGCTTTAGAAAAGTTGGAGAAACCCATCTCAAACCGGACTTGAGGCACCACGATGATTTTTTTTCGCCAACTGTTGGCACCCTCGCAACTACTGCACCACGATGTTTAGGGCGATTCGCAGGCCACAGGACTGCGAATTGCACGGTTCGTTGCCAAAGTGTCTTGTGGGATGAATTTTTCGGAGGGAATCCCCAATAGCTGGTTTCGTATCCAAAAAGAGCTGGATGGTCATGGAAAATCAGAACATGGATGGTTTGGGGGTACCACCATTTTAGATCAGTTTATAAAACACCTCCATCTCCAACTTTGGTTTAGCAACATTTTGGGCCTAGAGCCTTTTCAAATGAAGGCGGCCGTGAGTTTTGGCGCTGCCACCAACTTACCCATCCTGGATGGCCCCCTATTTCATCATGAAAAGAATAAGCAAACATGAAATAGTAACAAACAGATTCTTGTTACGCCAATATGGGATAAACATTGGATAATAATTGGATTGGATAATAATTGGATGAATCCTCCTTATAAAGTTATGCCAATATTTTAACTTTCATATAAAACTCGAATGGATACATTCTCCACCTGTCCACTACGACACGTTCTCGGAGTTCTCCACCACGGCTGAGACCCGCCGCCACAACATCATCCGGTTGGATGTTGTCACCTCGCCATGTGCGGTTCAAGTGCCGGTGAACAACGGGCTGCTTTAGCAAAAGGGAACCAACTCGCCTAAAGGTCAGACCCCACCATCCCCATATGATATGTCTTATATAATCTTACATACATACAATGTGGTGCCCCCCCAAGTTATAAGTTGGTTTATAATCCCATGAACTAGTTCGATATATCTACCATAAGTCCTATAGTTATTGGAGTTATGTTCACCAACTGAACGCTATCGACCGGGGGCACCACCTTGTACATATTATATATATATATATCAGAATGGCCATGACTAAGAGACCAATCCCCAATTTTGCAGACACACAAAACAGCCCGAAACCGGAACCGCATCTCCTCGCTCGCTAAGTGCCCTGACGAAAGACCCGTGCCAGGTCGACGGTCGTCACATTCATGGACCTTGGACCATCTTTGGTTAGTTAGTGTAGGAGTACAGTTCGACTATATAGTCACTGTAGATAGTTTAGTTGGTTACTGTAGTTTAGTTAGTTACTGTTTAGCTATGTTTAGCTGCTTATTGTAGTCTTTGCTGATATATATATATATAGAAATTGCTTCAATTCGGTTCAATTTACAGTTCCAAAAAAGGAAAGTTCAACAACACATTTCAGATTGTCTTCAGAAAATGGAAGGGAAAATTAGATGAATGAACTTAGAACATCTGGGTCCATGGGATTGGATGATCGTTACATCATGATCATCATGTTACATCACCCTGGGCCAACCACCAGTCGAAAAATTGCATGATCATCACCATCAGGTGAATCTGAGGGAAAAAAAACAAGACACATTTACCAACTCTTGACCAAACATGGTCATTGTCGGCCAAAAAACATGACCCATGGATTCCCTGGTACCACATGAGCGGCGAAAAAAGTGGCTGGTTGAGGCTCATTTTTAGAATTCAACAAGGTGGTGCCCCCAAGAAAGCTAAGTTGGTTTATAACTCCAATAACTATGGTTTATGGTACTTATAACTATAGTTAATAGGGTTCATAAACCAACTTACAACTGGGGGGCCCCACATTGAACCATCCATTGGGGGGTCCACCAAGTTTATAGCCATAGCCATAGCGTCTAACCCTGGATTCCGGCCATTCCCGGCACCAGCAGGGCATTTTTTCACTGCGACTGGTCCGAAATTCGGTCAATCGCAGCCTCAGTCGTACCGCTGCCCATCTGGTTACGGTTGGTCATTCCCCCAGGTTTATGTTCGTTATGGTCGCTTCATGTTCACAGCATTCATTCTATAGATATATTGTATGGGTTTGTCTGAAGATGTTGGGAAAAAACATTCTATCGACTGGTTAATCATCATGTTCATTCATTATCCCTATCAAATTGGCCAAATGTGGAGGACACACGCATAGATCCACCATGAACCCAGCACTTCTCCTAGCTACTTCACCTTTGAGGTAATCAACTTTGGACCTCTTGGCTGATGTTTGGGAGCTCCATGCAGCACCTTAGACTTTAGAGCCTTGAAACATAACCAACACAATTCAAGCAACATATCAAATCCATACTTTGCAGAAAGCCCTAGAAACCCAAGTTGTTTATATGGTTATAGGTGGGGTTGTAACTGACCACACAACTTATAACTGGCAAAGGGCCAAAAGTGTGGAGTACGTGCTTGGACACCAAATGATCCAGTATATGAACGGCATTGGCTGAAAAGAAGAACCACTGGCGAGACTTTCCACTATGACTATTGCACCCCCAATGATGTAAACAAAATGATGTCCATCACCAAGCAATGAATCCAAGCGTCATACAGTACTAGTGACTTCTCCACATTGGTACTTCAGAAATATGGATGCATCATGCTGCATCATCTCAAATTCGAGCGTTCTATCCGCAACCCATGATCAACCTGAGAACATTGTTTCACTGTTGAATGTTCCATCAGATCAGCTGAAACGGGCTCATCTATGGAAGATCCACAACAATAAACCAGAATTTGTAGCTGATTATTATGGCTGTATTTTGCTATCAATCTCCCTGTTGATTTTATTGGGATTGTTAACCAATATGCTCCATGGTGCTGGAATATGTACCTACATAACTGGGCCATAAAATTGGGGTAAATGTAGGTCAATATTCCAGCACCATGGTTCGCATCTGGGTGACATCAAAACCCCCAATTACCATCTGGTTATTTAACATAGCCATGGAAAATGACCCATAGAAATAGATGGTTTACCTGTTAAAAATGGTGATTTTCCATGGCTATGTTACTCATAACCAGAAGGTAACTGGTGGAAATACCGCGAAATCAGCGGTGGATCCAGCTATGGCCTGCAACGCAAGGGCGTAGCGGTTGGCGTTGTGTTCGTTCTGCAAGCCTTCCGCCAAGAGTGCCTCGTGCCCCCAGTCCTGAAGAAAGGGAGGAAATCAATGGGAAATGGCAACATATCTAGTGATGTATAACGATAAATGGCAACATATCTAGATATACCCTCTGGTTATTTAACGTAGCCATGGAAAATCCCTTATAAATGGAGGTTTAATGGGAAAACCATCTGTGAATGGGCCATTTTCATCCATTTTCCATGGCTATGTTACATAACCAGATGGTAACTGAGAAATCAACTAGAAATAATGATTATTTCGATAATGTCTAATCTAGTTATAACTTCATTATTACACATGTGAACAGTGACATGTTCTCTTCTTGGGCGGGCCAGTGTGATTCAACTGGTGGGGGTCGGGGGGTCTACATCAACCATATACACAGGAAAAACACACACTCAAAACCCTTTTTTTCCCAGTCACAAGGTCAGTGGTCTTTTCCTGAGTGGTCTTTTCGTCACAAATAACTGGCTAGAGTTATACTCAACTTACAAAATCTTACCACGATATCACATACCACCAACGAATCATGGCCCACCAATGAGAAATCCCATAGACATCAAGTCCTCTGTTCTCACTGCTGGGCACATGCCTCAGTGATGTCAGCTTTTTGAGTCTGGCGATGTCACATGGAACCTACTAAAGACCCTCAGAAGACGTATTCTGAGACATAGGTAATAACCTCAATGGTTTCACGCAAAAGAAATTCATATTCATGGATACTTGGAAGATTTCCAGGTATCTCTTTGAGATTGCATAAACACAATACCTAGTATATAGGTATATATACATACTGATCACATATCAACTCACGTCACGACATATACATCACAAAGCATAGGGTCGTGTATCAATATGTATCACAATATATGCCACTGATCAGTTGCTTCACATTCACCCCAGGTCTATCCACGAATCAACCCGGCTGGTCGCCTAGGTATCACTCCAGTTGCACGCCCCTCTGCCTGCAAAGAAACTCGGTCAGTTGCCACCAGGACCGGTGGCGATCATGACCACGGTCAGTTGCCGTCGGCGATCGCGGGTAGTTGTATAACCCATCTCCCGATGCCAATCGTTGGCTCTGGCCAAGGCTTGGTCCAAGGGCATGCCATAGCCGGTTCGCTGGGCCAGCTGAATATCTCACCCGCATGAAATCCACAGCTGGTTGCTGGGCCAGCTGAATATAAGTATAATATAAGTTATTTAACCGTTTCCATTCAATTCCCATGGGAAAAAAAAACACATTTTATAAAAATCATCCCATAGAAGCCCATGTCTTGAGGATTTAGTGGGCTAAAAAGTACCTTGACCCTAGGTTTATCTATATACAAATTTTAAAAAAACTATTTACATTTACATGGATTTCATGGGATTCAACACTATATTTGTTGCCTGTATTTGGTTTATTTGGTTTTACATATATATATATATATATAATTGTATATGTATATATCTATAGTTGTATTCCCACGAAATCCCTGGTACGAAATCCCTTGTCCAAACACCGAGACTCTCAGACTGTATGGATGGAGTTGTTAAAAACTTGGGCTATTTCTACACCTTCGAATTGATGGTATAACTGGAGCACATTGGGGCAGCATCAAACCTCCAAAAATCATGGACTTCGTCAGTGATGATTCCCAACTTGGACAAAATCAGCCATGTTCAAAACCAGCCTCCAGATATCTATTAATGTAATTTAATGTACTAATTAGTTTACTAAGTGGATGATCATTCCACCAATCGTAACACTCTGAGAAAATACATACCCTCTGGTAAACGTTTACGTCACTGATGGGAAAATCACCTGGATTTTCACGGGTAAATCTACTATGTCTATGGCCATTTTCAATAGTTTTTTGTATGTTTACAAGGCCGGGTAACCAACGATGATTCAATGATAAATAGAACATGTTCCAAATCACCAACCAGTGATTATTAACCATTATTAACCATGATTAGCCACATACATAGTAATACATATTCATGTGTGATTTTCCCATCATGTTCCCATGGCTTTTCCCATGGCACCAAGCTGCGCAAGCAGCGCGCCCGCGCTCGCCGCAGTTCTGCGGCGATGTCCTGTAGCCATCTCCGGCGCTCCTCCGCCTGGGCGGGGCCGGCCGACCGGGGCCAAGGACCCGGAAAACCTTAGGGAAAACCATGGGAAAACCATGGAAAATACATAGGAAAACCATAGGACATCATAGTTGTCATGTGTTTTAATGGGAAAAAACTATGGGAAAATCATGGTAAAATCACCGATACATGGAGGTGTATATCTAGGAAAATCATCTATAAATGGGATTGAATTGGAAGTTACCCTCTGGTAGATCCAAAAAAATAGGAATCTCCCTACTACATCCACTGGTAAATGCATCGTCCAAATCAACGGAGTATACCTGGTTTGGTGGTTTCAACCCCTCTGAAAAATATTAATCAGTTGGGATGAGTCTTCCCAATAGATGGAAAAATAAAACATGTTCCAAACCACCATTTTAGCCATTCTTAGTAGGCTAATCATCGAACTACATGGCCATTTTCCATAGCTGTGTTCGTTTACTGGAGGCTATCAGCTGCCTAACTTGGAGACACCATGGTATCTCAGTGGACCTACATCGTTTTGACATTCCCTAAGGTGGCTGAGTACGCAACTACAGTCACCCAATTAAAACAATCCATTGAAACTGTTGTGTGTGGTAAGTTTCACCATATAATCCAATCTTATCACATACAATCCCCATTATAATCCCATCTTAATGTTATATAATGTTATCGCATATTGTCCCATATACCTGCTATGATGTTTGTTGGTTGATATGCCCATTGCATAATTATAGCTATATCTATCATTATCTATCTCCCTAATCAACCCAAACCTTAAGCAAGTTCTGCGCGTCAACTTAGCTATTCGGCAAGGCCTCACATCACCTATAGGTGTTTGCTTCACACCAAGCAGCTTCCCCAACTCAAATCATGTCCCATGAGTGCCATGTATTCCCAGATCCAAATGAGGTCCCTATATTTGTTGGGTTAAATTGATCAAATCCAAATCCCAATGCTGGGAGAATTTCGATTAACATAAATCACCATGTTTCCCGGGTAATCACCATGAAATCAACATATATAGTTCTTGGTGAAATCCCAGTATAAATGAAATCATCATTATTTTCAAGTCACTCACTCACTCACTCGGTCATACGCCGGGGCGGAGCGTGGACAACAGTTGGGTCACAGGTCTTGCACAAGCTTGGTTACTGTGCCGTGATCTCCAGCAAGCTGAACAACGAAAAATTCCCAACTGTCGGTGCCCACTCACGTCTATATACTAATTGGTGGTTGACCTACCCCTCTGAAAAATATGAAAGTCAGTTGGGATGATTCTTCCCAATATATGGAAAAATGAAAAATGTTCCAAACCACCAACTTGCACCAACCAACCAATTGTTGTGATTGTGTCCTATGTTATTGGCAATTGTGCCACTGCCATTGTACCGGAAGGAACGCTGCAATGGTCAAACGTTATGGAAGACAGCTTGAGGCACAAAGACAACTTGAGGCACAAAGGCAGCCACTCATAACTCAGACCAAATGTGTACTTGCGGCATGCGTTCCAGAGCGATCAGAGGCCTTGCTACAGTACTTCCTCAGGTATAATCACCCTTAACTTATTATTTATCTTGATAAAATCCCATCAAATCCCTTAAAATCACTATTAAAACACCATGAAATCATAATGAACTCCGTTTTATTATATGTTTTACCACATTACATCCCATATGATCCCATTAGATTCCACTAAATCACCACTTTTCATGGTGAAATCTGCTTAAAATCCACCCATGGACCTCGCGCAACGCGTGCACCAAGTGACGCTCTCTGCGCACAGCACCACCTCTGCCGTCTCGCAGCTCAGCAGCGCCGACGGTTGCGACTCGGAGCCCTCCGCGGGAGCGGGCTGAAAACCTGGCCGTGGCTCGACAATCGGTAAAAACAATGACACATATATATGTATATATATATAGATAGATAGATCATATACCATTATCGGAATTACAAAATGGTGCGGTAATTCCCCTATAACATGTGGAATATATGGTAATTCCCATTATGATAATATATCACCATATGGTATACAGTTATGGCCCGAAATACCAGTTATAAGTACTAAGAAGTCACCCCATTTATAGAATGTATAATCCCACTGAAATAACCAGTTATAACTGATAAATGGCCATAACTGTAAATAGATAGATAGATAGATAGATAGATAGATGGATAGATAGATGGATAGATGGATAGATGGATAGATGGATAGATGGACGGATAGATGGATTAGATAGATAGAAAGACATACATATAGATAAGTATATATATATATATGTATATATATATATATGTGAAAATGTGTGTGTATATATATATATATATTTATGGATCCAGATGATAATGTGTATATTGGATTAGGCTAGTCAACTCATATACTAACTTTGATTGTAGCAATTCTCATTTAGATTAGATGGTTTGTTAGATTTTTCCATCAATTCTTACTTTGAATCAGATACAATACATCCAAACCATATCCATAGAAGTTAGAGGAGCAATTGTTGTTGGCATATTGTAGTTTGAATAAGTACCATGTTACATTAAATGAGAAGGTCAACCCAGACCATCAATTACACATGTCATCATATTTCATGAAAACATCCATTTACCCCAACAAATTAAAGGTACGTTTAGCCTTGTTTTGTGGGGTCAACTGACTTGAACACTTTTTCAAAATTTGGTGCCTCAAAGCGAACCAGCAAATGTGGATTTCATCCACAAAACATGAGATAGTTTTACCTATAAGGCCGTGTCTAAAAAGTCTGAAGAATTGGAGACCCTCAGGACGTCGCACCTGACCATTGCGCATCCGTCTGCACTTTGAAGCCAAAGTTCGTGGGCATGGACGTCAGATCGCCTGCGGCTTCCACTTTGCAAAAAATAAAATCTGAGTGAGGTTTGCTGACAGGTCAAAAACATGATGTACATTAATGATCATTAATGTCCGCAAAATTGGATCTTGTGGACTTGTCAGTTTTAGAGTTCTTCTGAAGGAAGTGGAATAAATATCTTCTACTTGTTGAGGTGATCCGTTGGTTGAAATAACAAGTCCGCTTCACAAAATATTCTGGACTCCAACCTATATATTGTTTTTTCCAATAGTTGTTGTAAACATTTTTTTCATTCTCAGCTGCTTAGTAGATCATCCTATTGATACCAAAAAACTAAGTCGGATTAGTTTCCAGCCATCCAAGATTGACCTAGTAATCGTCATTTAGCAATATCGAGGATCATCCAAGTATCACCGTAGCGATCAAACATCTGTGATCAAGGTGATGTAAGGTGGTGCCCCCGGTCGATAGCGTTCAGTTGGTGCAAATAACTCTAATTTCACTAGGACTTATCGTAGATACTGTATATCTACAATGTATATCTACAGTTAATGGGATTATAAACCAACGTTCACATCACTGGGGGGGCCCACAAAACGTGCTTTGATGGTCCCAAGCGGACTGTGGTTTCACGCGTGCTGTTGCGCCATGGCAAAGCTGGCAAAGATCCACCGTTTTTCAACAGTTCGGAGATCCTTTTCACTACGTTTTGTGGGGCCCCCAGGTGATGTGAACGTTGGTTTATAAACCCCATGAATACTATAGTTATGAGCTATAAGTACCATAAACCATAGTGAAATTGGAGTTATAAACCAACTGAACGCTATCTTGGGGGCACCACCTTGTGGGAATTCGCTGTAGATTACCCAGTTCTGGTGGATTGGCCAATTGGGGAACAACATCTTCAGAAAATCCCCAGAGGTTCCATGGCTACCCTGGCCCTAGCTGTAACACACTTACAAATGGGAGAAACCACGAAAAAAAGGGGACTTCCTAACCAGGGTTATTCACCAGTGGGATGACATAAACCGTCTCCATTGAGTTTCATTAAATAGGCAATGATATCCAATCACATCCCACTTATTCCATTACAGTATATCCTAGTTAATGTGGGTAAAACAAAAAAACATCCTCCAAAGCACCATAAATAGGTGGTATAAACCATTCCGAAATTGGTGAATTAATATTGTTTTACCCGCATTATATAAAAGTCCCTGTTGTTGGTTCAACTTCCATTAATATCTCACGATATCTCACAAGTTTCACCAGTTTCGATGTCATTTTTCACGCATTCGCAGCCATCACTTTGCCAGCACACGCACAGGTGGAGCGACACATCTCTTCGCGCGCGGTCAGTAGGTCCGCCCACTGACTTTGCAGCACCCGGACCTCTTTCCTGTGGCAAAGATGAACACTTGGTGAAAATTTCGAAAAATTAGGACCTAATGAGATCTAAATAATTCTAAATTAATATGTTTTCATGGTGATTTGTCATGGTGATTTTTGGATTTTGGATCAACCAAGAATTGGATCAACCAGCCATCAGCCATGGGCTTTTTGATGATGTGATCCGCATCCCAACAAAAACCGTGGCGATGAACTGATGAACGGTTGGAGATACGGTGGAACAACGGTTGAACGTTTCAATGGAATTTGTGGCAAGGATGGTACAAGAATGGACTTCTTTACTGTTTTCTATGGTTTAAATGGGAGAATGTATAAATCAATTTAGGATTATCATTTCAAATATGTTCGACAATGAAATGCGAGTCGAAAACGAACACTAAATGAGGTTGGGTACCATGTACGAGATGTTCCCAGGAAACAAACGCATTGACCCAGCTTTGGGTTCCAGGGTTCTGGGTTCGGGGTTGGCAAGCAGATTGTGATGGATTCTCTCCCAGAATCCATCACAACTACTCAACCATCATTGCTCAATCATACTTCCACCTTATCATGGCTAAAACATGCTAAGACATCTGAAAACCAATACGTTTGACAGTTTTTCATCCACCTGCCACAGTTATGGCCCTTTACCAGTTTTAAGTACTTATAACCCCATTTATAGAATGTATAACCCCACTTATAACCAGTTATAACTGATAAATGGCCATAACTGCACCAGATCAATCGTCGGATGCTTGCTATCGGATAGCCTTTTTGGTTGAGATCTTGTGGACACCACAGGATGGTGCCCCCCAGTGATAAGTTGGTAAACCACACAATGTGGTGCCCCCGGTCGATAGCTAAGTTGGTTTATAACTCTAATAAGTAGGACTTATGGTAGATATATCTACAGTTAATGGGATTATAAATCAACTTGTAACTAGGGGGCGATTGAAATTCAGCGATTGAAATAAGGCGTTTCTGAACGCGAGCTCGACTGGGGGCCCCATTCAATCCCCATTGAATCCCATTAAATCACAATTAAATCATCTTTAGAACAGTTTAATCATCATTTTTTCATGGTCAAATCACCAGTTTTACCAACATTGACCTCTAAAATCACCAGTTCCATAGGTGGTTCATGGTGGGTCCCCTTAAAAAATTGGTTCCCTTCCCATCCTGCAGAGGCTTGGTATACTGCCCCCCTCCTCAGTATCTCCGGCAGATCCTTCAGAAGCGGCTCCAGTACCTCCCAGGCTGCGGCCGCATCTGACGACGTTTCGGGAGCCACCAAGACCTGGGGCCGTCGCGGCGTCGGCACCGGCACCACCGGCACCGGCGCCATGGCGGTTGGGTCATGTTTTGTTCAGAGAAGCCCATCGGCCATGTACCTGGACCCCTGGACCCAGCCAAATGCCCATCAAAATTGGTTGAAGTACCAAAAGATATGGGGTAAAATACATGAACATACCAATTGGTATGGGTACTTGGAGGGTCTAGAAATGCAAATAACATCCGTAAATTAGCAAAGTGTGGTGAACCAACACGAGAATAAACAGCAATGGAAAGACTACTGGACAATCACTGCTGAATATGGTAGTAAAAAGAGAACACATGGTAATATTGGTGAAGCCATGGCTGTTGCCGGTTGCTTTTGACCCCATTGGTGCTTGAGTGTATGGGTCAAATTTAAGGTGCCAACAACCCACAAGAATTGGCAGCTTTGAATATCAAACCATCCATTGTACAAGGTGGTGCCCCCAAGATAGTTAAGTTGGTTTACAACTCCAATAACTATGGTTTATGGTACTTATAACTATATAGTTAATGGGGTTTATAAACCAACTAACATCACTGGGGGGGCACCACCTTGTAGGGGTTTTTGACCTTTTGACCCATACCTAAAAAAAGATGCAGAAACACCCTGCATGATCCCAAAAACAGCGATTCGGGACATTCAGAAACCATTGATACAGATGTGCATTGTACCCTCTGGTAAACATACAAAAAGCTATTGAAAATGGCCATGTATAGTTGATTTACCCATTGAAAAATGTGATTTTCGATAGTTATGTTAGTTTACCAGAGGGTATAGTTCATATCCACACAACATCCACATCCTTCATTGATGGTGGTCACCTTGGATTCCAATGTTGAAAGGAGCTCTGATCCCTCTGATCCTTTCAACATCCCTGACAAAGACGTGGCTCAGCATGAAATTTATCTCAATGGATTGGTTTGAGTTGGGAAAATCTTAACCGGAGAAACCATGTTTTTGTTCCCATCAAATAGAGGGGTTTCGGGGTTCAATTTTCCCTTAAACCGTATCTTAAACACATCCAATGATCATCTCATTTACAACCAAAAATATCACCCATCAACCTACCCTACACTACACCATTGAGTTCACACCACCAACTTCTCTGCCAAAACGGCTGCGGCCATCACTTGAGGGTACCCCATTTTAAGACACCAAACCCAATAATCACTCATTATCTGTCCTTGACAAGTAGAATATACATGAATATATATATATATGTACATATCTATATATACATACATACATACATACATACATATATAGATATATATACAGTATATATATTATATATATTATATATATTATATATACAGTATATATGTCCATTGAATCCTTATACCCTCTGGTAATCCAACATACTGAACTGCAATCCATCACCATGTTTAGAGGATTTATATAATAGGTATGCATATATATATATATATAGGTAGATCATCCATATATGGACCATGGATTCCATAGCTATGTGGATTTTTTTTCAGAAAAGTATTCAATATAAATCATCAACTTGAATCATCTACCATCTGGTAATTTAACAAATTTAACATAACTCTGGTTCAAATCACCATTGAATTTTCATGAATTTTCCCATGAAAAATGCTGATGTTCCATCTGTTTGGGCAATTTCCAAGCCATTTTTGCCACGATGCATGCTGCCACACCACGGGTTCAATGGCCAGCAGCGCTGCAACACCCAGATTGGGGCAGTTCAAGTCTTCCACAGCCAGGATGTCCTGTGAGGAGATGGTGATTGAAGCAACAGAATTGGGATTCTATAGCTGTTTTATAACCCATAAGATTCATGGTGCTGGTATATATGGTCCCGTCCTCCGTCTCTCCACCCCCCCCCCATGGGTTGGGTCCCCAGGTAGCAGCCCCAATTCCCTCCTATTTGCAAGCTATTGGCAGCATTTCTGAGGTCCAGCTGCGTATTTGCTAGGTCTTTGCAGCATTTCTGACTACCAGCCTCGCATTTACTAGATACATGCTACCTTTTAGGCGGCCTACGTA
>Ga0126342_10007067_pt1 | contig 19983 bp, 15 predicted proteins | sample Cyp1metagenome_FD_92528 | JGI IMG/M metagenome (GOLD analysis project Ga0126342, IMG submission 92528) | Coral microbial communities from Lord Howe Island, Old Settlement Bay, Australia - Cyphastrea 1 metagenome | ecosystem: Host-associated > Invertebrates > Cnidaria > Coral ... | reverse complement strand
ATATATATATATATTATTGTATTTATACATATACATTGGATTTTCCAAATTATATGGCTTTAATGGCTCAGCCAAACAAGTTGTGGAGCGTTGTAGTAACTGACCATATATGTAATGGGTAATGGACGGTAATGGGAATATATAATGATGTCATATGGATATGAAATCAAGAAAATATGAGATGAGCTTGCTTGAAAGTGCGGGATGGCCAGTGGATTGAGGACAAATTGTACTGGCCAATCTATCAGTGCCCAACCAGTGAGCCGACAGAATCCTGGATATGGTATTGGATATGGTATTGGATATGTTACTGGATATGATCCTGGATATGGTACCACTGAGAAGATTGAAGTCCAGTGTGCCAGTGTGTCAATGACTCTACTCAAATCATGAAATAAGACAATCTGGAAGCTGCGCTCAGCACACTATTTCAACAACAAAACATGGCGGGATGGGCCCGTAGGCCGGCCTGATTCTTCACCAGCAAATGTTGCACCCCAAGGAGTTTCAACCTGCGAAGCCATCAGCTCATGACAGTGACACCCAGGGTCAAACAGTGGTGCCATGCAATTTGCTGGTCACGGTATGAAGAAAGAGATACCCTTCGATGATCAAATATGGCAATGGAAAATCCCCCATGTATAGATGATTTTCTCAAAAAAACCTTCATTTAGTTCGGTGATTTCCCAGCTAGCCATGTTTCATTACCGAAGGTTAGGAGAGACAATTGGAGTCTCCACTACACAAGAATGCCAGCAAGCAGATGAATTCACATTGTTTCGTGCATAAAATGCTAGCTGCTAGCACAAATTATATAGATTGGTTCAGGCTTGTCCAACGCGGCAGTTTCACTCTGGGATCCCATCCCCCCAACAAAAACCATGGAAACCCCATGGCATAGGCATAGGCTATCCCCAATTTGACCAGAACTGGGTGGCGTAAAGGCATAAACCATGCCTCAACTGGAGGTTTATTGTTGGGGTTTACCACATTATATGCCATGTCGTCCAGTTAACATGTTCTATGCCATTGGTTGATCTTCTTTTTAACCCATCTACTGTAAAATGACCGTTGTGGAGGGTATACCCGTGGTATACCCCATCTTTAGACAAACCCCAATATCAGATTCTTAGTGTCCCATGATCCATAATAAAATGCTTGGTTTCCCCATTAATCCCCATTATTAAATCTCCATCAAGCCAATGAAACCACCCATTTCTAATGGTTCAATCCCCATGTTCCAATGATTAAATCCCGTCTAAGTCCCATTAAATCCCCATGTTCCAATGGTTGTTCCCATATTTGTTGCGCTTAAGATGTGATTGTTGGAGCATCCTTTCTGTCAAGACGCTCAGCCACTGCAGGCGCGAAGCGAGCAGGAAGCTGCTGCTCGCGAAGCAAACTCCCTGCCATTGGGGTAGCAATGGACCTACAAATGGTATCAAATGGTATTAGGGCCATATATGGGATAACCATATATGTTCATTCATAACTAACCATATATGGGATTTATGTTCTCAACTAACATTAACTAACCATACATCGGATTTGTAAATATGTGTGATATATTACAGGTCTAATGGGTCAAGCAACGCATTGATGCGGGAAATTATTACAAATGATTGCATGTTGCTGCATTGTACCCTATTTCTACGCAAACCAAATGAGGTACCAACAGTCCAACAAAATGGCAGGTCATTTTGCAAATAAAGCCGTCCATTTTGGGGGCCCAATAATTTTGACCACTACCCAATGTGATCTTGACCTTCATCTTGAGTTTCCCAGAAGCAAACACACCGCCCACCATAATCCCAATGTGCATCCCACGAAAATGTCACAGTTGGATAATGTTGGATACAACACCCCAATCTCTTGGAATATGGGGTTCCTAGAATAGGAACCCCCAACAGTATCCAAAATTATATTTGTTTTACATTCGGAAACCTATGGTTGTGGGGTAGTCCCAATTTCTTGAAACACCCAAATATGCGTATTTCAAGATGCTTTTTATGGTCCATTCTCATCCAAAGCTCCCAATCATCTTAGATGGTTCTGGGTCAAACCTGGGCCCCGGGATGGTTCCACATGACAAAAACTCGTCCCTACTTCCTTAGGTTCTTGGGTCTTGAATTTTGAACCATACCCATATCGTTGAGCTCCATCACTGTTCTAGGTTTAAACGCCAGCCAGTGATGTTTGACCTCTATTTCACTACCAAAACCTGATGTTTAATCCCAAAGAGGCCGGAAATATGAAGATTTCCGTCCAAAGTACCATCTGACCATCATCCAACTAACACCCCAAATGTCCTCCATCCTTTTGGTGACTTCATATCCCATCCACATGGAGTTGTCTCCAAAGTGTACCTCCACACCACACCCAATCCCCATACATTAGGGGCAAATCCACCGGCGACAAAACCCCTCCTCGAATTCCTAGATCCCCTCTTGGTGAGTTAAATCCAATAAAATCCATGTATTCATATGTGTATTTGTGTGTATATAGTGTATATATACAGTATTTAAGTCCATGTATCATATATGTGTGTATATTATATTATATATATATAATCACTAAAATATTATAAAAACTACATGAAATTACCATCGACATCCCACATCCCATCCATATCCCATCTGCTGTGCAACTTCGTCACTCAAAGCCCTGCCGTGCTGTGCCATGCCCGGCTCCGTCGAGAGCTGCTGAGCCACCGAGTGCAGCCGTTCCACCAGGCCTGGGAAAGCTGCGATATGGTCCAAAAATGTCCCAAACATGTCTCAAATCTGTCCCAAGTATGTGTGTTTGCTCTGTTTTATATTGGTTTATCAATGTTTATCATAGTTTTATCCCAATAAAAAAAGGGAGCTATGCCTCGAATTTCGTTCACTTGAAGCCAATCCGAACAGGCATTGCTCATCCCCTTGATCTGAGCGCTGTGACTGCTGGAATCCTGCAGTACGGCCCCATGGATGTTGGCAAACGACCCAAACACATTATCTTTCATGAGGCGGTCAAGTCTCTTTGCTACTCATACCCTGCAATGAAAAGAATGGTCACTTCACCTTGTTTCTGGCAGTGAACATGTAAGATCACAGAAGCGCATCACAGAAAGCACAGGCGACTCTGCGACTATCAATGAGTCTGGACTAATTACAGGACAATTTAATTCAAGACTTTCGTGAGTGGCACAAAGAAGCAAGTTTCTACCTACAGTTGTTGAAAGATGTTGAACATAATTAATTAGTTGTTGCCCAAATGCGTTCAACATCTTTCAACAACTGCAAGCAATTTCCCGCGGCTCAAGAACGCTTCCTCGGATAGAGGAAACTGCCTCAGCAGGAGGGAAACTTTGGGATATGTTCCAATCAACATGAATCAACATGAATCAACTACAGTGTAGAATTGCATAGAATTGCATGGAACATCATGGAACAATCAAGTTTCATTCCTCCAGTTCACCAGGTCCGATCAAGTTTCATGCTTTGTCTCAAGGACAGATTTTGCACTTCAAAACAAAGCCCAAGCGAGACATGATCCATGATTGGGCTAGCTTCTGCTTCAGAGGTCTTTTCGGAATTGCAACCAAAGAACGGAGCAGCAGAAGTAAACAGCACGGCGAAGCGATTGCTTTGCCTGAGGTCAGTTGCAAAACTCGGTGACCCAGACCCTCAACCGCCCAGCCATGTCTTGGCACCACATGAGGCGTTGGCCATTCCCAAATGGCTGGAGCTGCTGGATCACCTCCACGCCACGAGACGATTGGCTGTTTGCTACATGAAATCGTTCCATGTGTATTCGGATGAACACATAATTGTCTGTATATGGTTTTTTCATATATAAGAATATATAAGATTATGATATATGAATATATATATATATATATATGATGCAAATGAATATAAATAATGAACATGAAGCAGCATCAAGCAGCCAATCATACAGATGATGGAAGACATGTAGATGACGGCTTCATGCTCCAAGGCATGAGGCAAACACATGGCCGCTGTAGCACCTTCTGCTTCTGGAAGATACCAAACCTGTCAAATCTGGCGTGATGGCAAGTTGCATGTCAGCTGCTTGTGATTGGATTGTTTGTGCCACTTAAGTCACTTGCTTGGAAGAGAGTGCAATCCTTCCGGCATTGTCATGGTTGAAATACGAAAGACAAGGAAAAGGTTAGTATAAGGATTTAATCAGCTTAATGATGTTCATGTTCCCCAGGATCGTCGCTGCATTCGTTCAAATTCCCGCAATGCAGCCCAGTGTCACACTCGCAAACACAGTTAGTAAGTCATAGTCATATCCCATAAAACCACAATGAATTACCACAGTAAATAACCTTTAACACAAAGTCACTAAGCTTAGAACGTATTAAATCATGTCAAATCATGATATGTCATGATGTATTATATAATCATATATATATACACAGTGTGTGTGTATATATTATATATATATATACATACATACATATATCATGTTATAAGTCCACTAAAGCCCACTACCATGGCCAGCATCCATGGCCCCCAGCGACACCTCACAGGGACACCCAAAGAGGCCATGGACATCGCTGAAACGCATCAGGCGCCAGCTGAGGCATCGGAGACAGGTGGCCACCTGGCAGGCCATTGGGAGATGGGAATCCTTGGGAAAAGATTGGTAAATGGTTTGAAGATTAACATGATTGACATTAACATGGCCATCATTGATGGGTAAAAGATTAGCCAGACATTAAGATTACCAAAAAACATCATTACCATGTTTGATCATTGATGTCTGGGTAAATTTTGAAGATTAACATGATTTAACATGGCTTTGGTTTCAATGTCCCAATTGATGTAATTGATGTCTTTCAACTCTTGTGGATGTTGTGGATGATGGGAAGACTTGACATGTGTTCATGGTTAAATCATGGTTCATGAATGTTGATGGAAACTTGACATCATGATGGTTGAACATTGAATGAATATATCTTTCATTCTGGTGAATATCTAATGATTGCTTGCGGGCACAGCCCTCAAAGCTGCAAAGTAATAAGGTAATATCTAATGAATGGCATTTTCAAATGAATTGCATTGTGTTTATTCTATGTCAAACTAGTGTGACTCTAAATACAAAGTTACTATGATTGTCACTAACTGTTGTTGATTACTGTTCTGACAATTTCAAATTTACCATAGTATCACCTGGATAATAAGATATATTCATATATCGCCAGGAAATTACCCATTCACAAATCGCAGATATATCATCATTATTTCAAAATAGTACCATAGTACCATATATTACCATAGTACCATTATCACTATTGCATAGTACCATAGTACCATATATTACCATATCACTATTATTTCAAATATCTTCAAAGCCCGGAACCCAAAATTCTGCGATTCCGCAGAGGACCATCCATTGGTCCTCACCTCCTCGAGCAAACCAGCCGTGGAGTCGGAAACCAAGACCTGGACCGCAAACTGCAAATGGCACTGTCAACATGGTTGATATCAGTAAATGATGCGCATTACACGTTTAACTTGCATGCGGTATATTGGTACATCTCTATCTAGATGTTTATATAATATGTATATATATATATGTAGACATGACCACACAAGTTTTTAGGAGAAATCTTGACGACGGCCTTGTTTGGGAAAACCCTAGGATATACCGGTGTCAATATGTTGCGGCAGAAAATGGTAGTGTGTCTGTCCATAACTGGGGACTGGGGACTCCTCCTTGAAAAATGGCTTTCAAAAGGGAGGTCCAAAGGTGAGGGAGCCCCGCACATTTGATTGTACATTATTGCACATTCTGCAAATTTGGGTATGGCTATGTATGGATGAAAAAAATTGGCCCCAAATTAGATATTGTGGTTCAGTTGAAAAAATGACTGATTTTGCGGGTCAAAACAAGTACACAATAGCTTGAGCCATTCCCATGACAGTCGAGGCCTCCGGTTTTCCACATCGAAGGCTTGTCAGTTCTCCTGCAAATTGAATCTTTGAGGCTTCCCTCATAGATGTAGCTTTCCAGGCTCTAATATATTTTCCCATTCTTGCGGGTTTCTCCAAAAAAAAAACATGTTATATAATATATGTTACATACCCCAAGAACATCCATCTTATTGCTGAACATGTCCTGTTTATGTCCTGTTTTATCATTGGATCTTGGATGATCTTGGGATACCTTGGGGGACAAATTGACAAAACCGCCATTTTGCTCCTGGTGGCATACCAAAGACCAGCGCCAGGCATTCCGATGCCTGGCCAGTTTTGATTCATCCAAAAGTCGCTAGGAACAGTGGATGGAAATTCACATTGAATGTCTAATCATGGTTAATGATGGTTACTAATGGTTAATCATGGTTTCTGATAAATCCTTGTAGGATGATGGGATGGCTGTCCAAATTGTCCAATCTGATGTCTGTGGTTGACGATTTCTGAGCAAACAGTTCCTTTTTTGACAGCTGCTCCGAGTTCGAACAATCCAAGTCACGTTCAGCACCCGAGCTACACATGTCATGTCTATCAACCACCCTACGCCTTGACGCTGGGACGAAGGGACTGCGGTAATGCACCGATGGCCCGTGCCAGTGGTACCTGGCCCAGAAATACCGCTGCAAGAGAGGATGGTACGCAAACGAAAAACAGGTCTAACACAATTCAGCTAAAAACAGGCCAAAGGTTGCCTTTAACGCTTCTAATAAGCTATTGCGACGTATAGAAACGAATGTTTACAATTAGGTTCTTGATCTGTTGCTTTTGGTAGTAAAACAGTTTCTACCACGGCTATTGAATCTCTCCCAGCTCATGCTATGCTAACCTGCACCGCGAATGAGGGCTGGCTTGACAAACGGGGGGGAGGGTTACAGTAAACTACCAGAACCATTCCTTGACAGGGGGAGATGGGAACGCTGGAGCATATTATAGATATATAAGTTATCATTATGTACATGTGCTGCTATGTTGCGGGGTGGATCAAATTATTTTATCTATCCTTCCTGTAGTAAACCCAATACTAAACCATCCCATTAACCACTAAGATCAATAAGAAACCTCTATTTTGGATGGTTGATCATTGGGTTTACCAGTTTACCACATAATTCTTGATTAGGAACCACCACTGCACACCACTTGACCTTCCACATTCGCCTCCAGCGACAACAACTTCCGTGGATTCGGCAGTTTCTGGGCAGCTTTCCACAGCTCCGTTTCTGCAGACGTGAAGCGAGTAAGCGGATCGGCCATGGTTTTTTTTCGGCCATTGTGTCAGGTCATCACAGATCATCTGGCAGATTTTCTTGCACACATAAATTACAAGGTGAATCACAAACGGGGTGCTCAGGCTCAGTCATCTGAGATTCGATGAATCATGATGAATCCACAGAAAATTCAGGACCTCTCTACATGACTATCTTGATTCAGCCGGAAATCACCCCTTAATCCCAACAAGCACATGGGACCTTCTTGATGGCCATATCGCAGCTGCTGACAGTAGTCGAGCAAAATCCTGTCACAGCTAGCAGTGCGTAATGAAATTTCAATGTCTGCATCTGCGCAATCTTGGTAGACACTTCAGTAGGACTTCAGTAGTCCTGCTCGTCCTCTTGATGGAGGAGTCATCTTTAGCACACCTCGGTGGATGGTGTGGATACGTGTGGATGACTCCTGGGTCATTCCAATGATGTTCCATGATGTTCACGTCAAGATACGCAGCACAAGCAGCTTCTTCTGAACAGTTCTTTTGCAGCACACATCACTTGTTCAGAACAGGAATATGAACTGTCAACATCAACAAAATATTGAATGTCTCTCTGTTATCTATCTATCTATTATATTATTTTTTATATTGTATTATATATATAATACATATATATATACTTTATAATATAACAGTAATTACTAACTAAATCTAACTCATCTAATTCAAGAATGGATTGATTCCGTCCATCCCTTGCCGTTTCTGAGGCCAAGTGGCTCATTCAGCACAGGTGAGGCCAACAGTCGCACGCCCATACCCTGCAGTGCCAAATGCGTTGTTCCATGTGTTCCTCACAGCCTAGATACTAGTAATGGGTCTGGGTAAATTATAATATTTCACTTACCTGAATTAAGGCCATTTGGAGATGATTCCCCTTACTAACTATGATTATAGTGAGGTCACAGTGAGGTCGTTATAATTTACCCAGATGGATGATAATAGCGTATAATAGTGGAAAATTGCACATAGTGAAAGAGGTAGAAATACCAACTCCGCTTGTGTCAGCCATTCACTTCCCATAGGTTGCAGATGGTTGCAGCAATCCTGCTAAGTAAAACATTCATATATACAAATGGGTTCCCGAAAACAATCCATGCCCAACGCTGGAGAGACCTCCCCGCATCAGGAAGACCCCTGAAGTGTCTGCACCTCCAGCGCTAGTAGCAAAGGGCCCTTGCTTTGTCGGGCCATGCGTACCTGAATCGGCACCAAATGATAGAAACGAGAAGGACGTGGTTTTAAATTGCTTTAATATGCACACCTGCAAAAATGTGATATCTAAATATTTCTATATCTGATATCATAAATATATTTCCATATGTGTCCCTTTTTGTTCAAACAGGCTTGGAGTTTCGATGCACTGATGCACGGGCCGAGGTGCCTCGGCGCAAATGGTCTTCCAGTCATCTTCATCCACGACCATTCGGAAGAAAACACCCTGGCCATGGCAAGGTCCAAAGGCCTGCATGTTATCTAACTGATAGCTACAGGCAAATATGATCAAATATGGATGTCTGAAAAAAAAAAAAAGCTATATAAAATGCTTAAATAACTGCAATAGCAGTTGTAGAGTCAATGTCAATCTTCAACTCAGGTTCAGTGCCCAAAAGTGCCCTGCAAATCCCTGCAATAGGTCTGGACCTCGCCTGCAGATGAAAACCTGTCAATGCCATGGACAAAAGATTGGACGCCTGCACCTGCAATGGGGTTGGCAGAAATTTCAGGTGACCCTAGCTGGAAACAAAGTTGGAGGAAAGAAGCCTGATCAATTCCGAACAGGTCAAGATACGTCCTGCAACTGCTGTTTGGAAGCCTGAACCCAAACAACTTGTGTCCACTATCCCAAGATGGACTCAGAAGAAAAGTATAGAAAAACTCTACGTATATCATGTATAATTTCAACCATGGAAGTAGAAATCCTTCTACTTCATCTTCAACAGGCCAAAAAAACATCTTTCAAAAGCTCAAACTATGTCTGGGTAAATGATAATAATCCACTTAACCCACTCTGAAATTCCTGCAACTTCGGCTCCATTTGGGGATGATTCCCATCCAATTCCCATTCCAAACCATTGACGGAACGCCTCTGCGCCGCTCTTCTGCAGCACCAAGGCCAGCTGGGGCCACTGGGCCTCTGAGGCCAAGCTCAGAGCCACCTTCCTGCGAGAAATTGAAGCATCTTGGGATTGGATGAAGAGCTGATATAAATGTACATTATGATTCATTGTGAAATATCTTGATATAATTATACAAAAATCATACATTACAGTAAATACAGTGTATATATAATTATATATAGCTCATATATACATATGATGTAAATATATCAAACACTCTGGTCATGAGAACACTTGCAAACCGTTGATGTTGCAACATGCACAATGTCCTGGCCAGTGACGCCAAGTCTTCTTGGAGGCTCAACAGTCTCTGCAGGGCTCTGAAGCGTTTCAATTGAGGCAAGGAGGCCTGCCATTTCACTCTGCGGGGGAGCTGCTATTCATGAGCTGCAGGATATCTGTATGAGTGCTGAATTATTGAATGTGGAAACACAAAATCTTGACTGTGCAATTCATCAATTTCCATTCTATAAGCCTTTAACATGCCTTTGGCCGTTGACTTCACTCAGCCATCTCCATAATATCTCCATACCAAGTCCCACCTGTCACCTTTCTCAGCACCGGTTTAACCTGGCCACCTTGACAGCTTCGTCATTGCCGTCCCGCATGGTCTCCAGCAAGGTGTCCATCGCTGGAAGTTCGGTGTCCTCTTGCAGCTGGTTGGCTCCGTCCTCGTACTCCTGAAGCTGCCATGATCTGCCATGGCTTGAAAGGCCCCATCCCAGACCATCCCCAAAGCATCCCCAAGCATCCCAAGCCATGATGCATTTTCTGGCATTTTCATATGATACCCTCTGGTAAACTAACATAGCTATTGAAAATGGCCATTTATAGTGGATTTTCCCATTAAAAATGGTGATTTTCCATAGTTATGTTAGTTTACCAAAGGGTAGTCTTGAGTGACACCCCATCTCCCCCAAAAAAAGAGTGCTCCTTTGAGGTCTTGTTTTCAAATTTCTCATTCGACATCCAGCCCTGAAAGTCCTGAAGATGTATTCTCCACATCTGCTGCCAGGGGCGTTCCCTCAGCACCTCCAAGTCTCCCTCATTGAAGGAATCTGGATCCACTGAGAGGCTCTGGAAGCAGTCCTCAGACTGCGACCAGATAACTCCTCCAGCGACCATGATGGGGGTGGTCATTCAATGGCTTTGTTTACGGGAAAATCTATGGGGAAAATCAGGAAATCAATGGAAACCATGGTTTTGTTCATCAAATACGGCGGCTTCCTGCAGAGTTTCCCTTCCAATTCCAGGATTCATGGGACATGACATGTCAGAACAGATGACATGTCAAATTTCACTACAGGAGTGCCTTGCAAGATGTGATGAGAAGGGCATATGAGGGATGGTTCCAAGATGTTCCAAGTTTTGTGGCATCGATGTAAATCAACGACACTCAAAAGTCACTGGCTCTCAATCTGAGATTCCACCAGGTGTGATCTGTCTGGGACACCGTGGACACCAGGTCTCCTCGTCTGCTTTCTTGCTCCTCCAACACTGGCGCCAACGCATGGACCAAGGATGCAAAGCTTTGCCGTCCAGTCTCGCCTCGGTTGATTTCGCTGAAAAGTGCAAGCGGAACATAACAAGTGATATTGTGAAACTGGTGGAGGGTAAACAAAACTTGGCAAACTAGGATCAAATCCAGGTTGATTAATGAATATCATTCTAATATGTGCAAGTTAAGTAGACTGGCATCTTTTTTTCGCCCTGGTTAGCAGCTAAGCACCTACTTCATCATCTGCAATTGAGTCCAGGTGACTCTTGGGCCCTCTCGCGAACTTCTGCCGCGAACGCTCTCGTTGCGCGCGGAGCTTCTGGGCCACCGCTGTGCTGACGGCATTCGCTTTGGCCCCAGCACAGCCCATGGCTGAAACTTCACGGCATATCCCAGGTGGAAGCGGTGGGGGTGAACTGATGGCTGTTGGTTGTGGGCTCTTCAAAAATGGCTATGGTATGCCATGGTTCCAGACCCCAAAGCTTCTGTTCTTGATGGTTTTGTTTGAAGACAGCGAAACAAATGTTAAGTGTTGCATCAAGAAGGGCTGGGGTCACTAGAGTCTAGCAAGATGAGGTGTGACTTAAGTGTTCTTTCAGTATGGGGTTGCACTGCGCTGTTTGAGAGATTGTCTGATGTGTAGTCTCAACAAACAAAGTGGCCAGTGCATCTTGAACTCAAGATGTCTCAAGTATTTGACCGAAGCTGCTTGGCGCTGTTCGCCAGCTGGGCCAAACATGCAGGCAGCGAATTTTGCAATACAGGAGTCATCCAGATGACTTGTTCCTTGGCACCGCAAATTCATAAGCGGAAAGATCCATAAAGTACTCTTCTCCTCCCATGAACTAAGCAAAATTTACACACTTGTTTCATAAAGTACGCATCAACTATATATAAATCCAATTCAAGTACTATCATCTATTGGTTCGTCAAATACATCCAAAAATGGCAAATATATTCAAACAATTGTTACAGTAGCAAAAAACTTTGGACCAGAGATACTCAACCCCATCAACGTCATCTTGGTTTCACCACCAATCCCTCGCCCTGTCATATTTTCCTCGCTTGACAACCAGGTTGACCAGCGAGATCAGCTGCTATCACGCGTGCCGGAAATGAATCCAGCGTGGCTGATACGGTATTCTCGGGTCGCCTAGACGGATGATGGATGCAGATGCGGATCATTGGCAGTTGGGGATGGGTCAAAACCCTGGTACCTAGTGAACCCCAAAATAGCTGGTAAATGGATGTTCATCCCACTAAAAATGTATCTATAGGTATTGATCCATACCCAGTTGATGGCTGCTTCAAATTGCTTCCCATCTGATCATGATGAACCATGACTTTCGCTGAAGAATCTGAAAATAAGCTCCCCAAAAATCTCACGATTCAACCTGTTGCCATTGAAATTGCCGTTCCACAGTATGCCATATTTTCGGACACACCCACATTGGAAAAGTATGGAAAAGTCTCCCACATGAGATTTAAACTGCCCACAGTTGCTGGGCCTTGATCCAACAAAGCTCCTGTGAGACAGTTTTGGTGTTTCTTGTTGGGGGAGGTCCCAAATGACAATCGAAACAGTTTGATTATGTGTCACCCAAAAATGGGATAGTTTAAATAGTTCAAATAGTTTACCACCAAAAGATGACAATTGGAAGGGCAGTCCATGGGTGTTCATCCTGGGAATTGACGTCCCACTCCTTGTGGCTTTCTTCCCGGGACCAGGTCCAGAAACGGCAGTTTTCATTGCCTCGGCGCGTTCCAAGGAGTGGAACTCAGAATTGGAAAGGCAGTTCCAATACTCCCATGGTGACGAGTAGGGATTGTATCCACATTTCCACTGTTCAAGACTCATCTTATCATTTTCATAGCTTGGACACCTACGCCCATGGTGGTAAGTCTGTACGGCTCATCACCTGGTGAAAGCACTGCCGAATATATCCAGGCTGCTGTTGCAAAGCTCGCAGCAGGCAGACGCAGACTTGACCGCGTTGAACATCTGCACGTCGTTGCCGGCATAAATCCAACCTGCAACTTTCCAGGCGATCAGCATAATGTGCGCATGAACCCCTGCTTGGTTGGAACCATCTAGCAGTTCACTAGTTCACTGGTTCTATAACCATCAAATCATATCATATTGTATCATCTCCCACATGTCATATCGCATATGTTGGTTAAATATGATTATATAAAATTATATAAATATTCGTTTGGTGGTGTGCCACAAGTCGATCCCAAGAGCCACTGAGATCCCAGCCGTGCTCAGCATTGCAAGCAGGGGATGCATCGGACGTGGGCCTTGGCCGTGCGCTGATGGCACTGAGAATGGTCACGGTAGTGGAAATGATGATGGTACTGGAACCCTTCGGTATTAAAACATTGCAATGGAAAATCCACCATTTATAGATGTTCCCATAAAAAATACCTCTATTTATGGGTCATTTCCAATGGCTATGGTACTGGGTAATGCCAATAATGCGATGATGCTGATGATGGCAACCATGATGGTAAGGATTGGTGAGGTAGGGCTTAAGTTTTGTCCCGTGTCAATCCTTCCAAGGCCGTGGCAATGGTGCCGTTGCCGCACTTGGTCGCACCTAAGCTTCCCCCCATGGTGCCCCTTCCTCAATCAATTCACTGACACCAGCTCAATCTATCCTCCTGACAGAGATGGAAACACTCCACAAGCTGAGCAGCTGACCATGACCAATAGCCTCGAATGATCCGCGGGCTAGCAGTGCTGCTTGGATGTCATGCATCACAACTGTCAAGCTGGTTCATTGGATATTGATAATCCCTTTTCACTCAATTTGCATCACTTCAGTAGCTGAGACCTCAGCTTTAGACAGCCAAAAATTGATCATCCCTTTTCATCACTTTCCAATGATGTCATTAGTCTCAACCACAATTAAAATAGATATAAATAGTGTTTTTTGGTTTATGTCCAACAAGCATACAGCTTAGAATAACATATTAAAACTTTATAACCAACATTAATCAACCATATGCCATAAGATTCCGTCGGGCCGCGTATCCGCAATGTGTGGGATGGATGCGGAGGCCCGCAGGGAAGCCGTGAGCTCCTGGGTCATGGCTATAAGATACGAAGGAAGTAAATAATAAAATGGCAACTAATCATAGGGTTCATAGATGTTCATAGCATATCCAATGATCTCTTTGTCTCTTTGTTGAAGTTATACCAAACAAGGAAGGTGCGGAAAAGTGAATTGAAGATAAACAGTTGTGCTCGAAGCAGGGTACCCAACTTTCAGGCAAACATTGACAAATCATCCGAATTTTGGAGTTTTCCCAACATGTTTCTCACAACCGATATCATATCTTCGAAACAGTGATACACCACTCGATTTCGGGGTACCCAACTTTGAGTGATAAGCATGCTACTGTATTGTCTGAAACTAGGGTACCCTCTCATGATTAATCATCAGTATTTACCCTATTAAAGTGGCCACAAATTGAAAATTGGGGTATATACAGTATACCATATACCTCATTTTCAGGCAAAACCCATTCACAGTACTGGTGAATAGTCCATAATATTCCCAATTTCCCAAGGGCTTTCTCCCGTTTTTGCTATCCCCATTTCATCCCAACGATCCAGCGATCCAGCCGCCTGATCCAAATGCGTCAGCCCCGTATGTTGCCGGATGAGCTCTAAGGCTTGATCCTGGGTCAACCTCGGTCCATGTCTGAGGAGCCCTAAAGAAAGGACCTCCAATGGGGGGGCAAAATGATGGTTTAAGCATCAAAACTAGTGATTTACCAACAATACTGTAACATTGTTTAACCATTTTTTAATGGTGATTGAATATACTTGAACCATCCTGAAACTGGTGTATATATATATAGCCACTATATATGATATTATATGGATATGGATCAATATTCAAGACCTAGGGGACCACCGATTTTTATCATGTTGTTAGTATTGACGATTTACCATCTATTGGGGGTATCTAATTTCATGGCCAGATTAGATACCCGTCCTGTGACTCCCCAAGTTTCAAATGTTTAGATCTAATAAGAACTTAGGCTTTCTGGTGAGGTATATAACACTAGGGAGAAGGGATTACTAGGGGAACAGATTAATTATCATTGATGGAATTGGAGTACCAAATTGTCCAGACCCAAATCATCCCATAATTATTCAAGATCCATTCATCTTGAATTTTGTCGAACTATGTCAAACTGTCACCACCCACACATAGTTGGGCACGGGTCCAAACTCACGTTGAACCCATCCCCAGATGACCAAGGAACGGGTTGGCCGTGCCGAGGCCTTGCAAGCCAGGACGTGCCCAGGTGATGATCAGGCCGTGCTCAGTGTGCCTTGCTGAGGATACTCGATGTGGGCATGGGTCACCAGTATCAACCACACAAAAATGGATGATGAAGCACTGAAAATTACCAAAATATTGTGGGTTGTTTGAGACCCATTTTCTGATTGATGCCGGTGTGACTTGAGATCCATTGGTGGCTAAGGATGAAATCGATAGTTGAGGTGATAAGCCTTGAACTTTTAATTCCAAACTTGATATATAAGTGTTTAAAAATGGAAACGAAAAGTCAACCCCTAACATGCAAATGATCCATGAATTATCCAAGCCGCTTGTCCAAATTCTCCAGGAAGGTTTGTGTCAGCGTCGCTGGCAAATGCTCTGCCACCTCAAGGCAGAAGGACCAGTCGAACCTGACCAGCCAATGGTGGTGGCGCTGGCTGCTTTGGGAAATGGGAAAGGTACCCGAAGTTGCACGGTTTATAACAACAACGATGAGAATGGTATTAATCAATAATATTCAATAATGATCATTATCATTATCATCATCATCATCATCATGCCATTTTCCCGCTATATTTAATGACCATAAATGGGGAATAGTGGGGTAATACCCCATTTTGGACAGACCCAAATGTTCGTGATACTGATACTCATTCATGATTCTTTCCTGGATCATTTGTGCTTGAGTTCAGGAGTTCAGGCGGTCAAATTGCTGCGGAAACCTGCGGAAACCGGTTCTTCTTCCAAATATACTACTGAAGGAGGTTTAGACCATTGATATTTAGATTAGCTAAATATAATTAAATATAAATATACTGAAGATCCGGATTTTGCAGCTGATACTCCAAGTTGGTACAGTCTTGACATCACCAGCAGCCTCTCGTGGCACACCACACAGGGCCTCCTCCCAAGGTTGAGCGGCTGTCCCAAATCCGCTAGTGCCACAGCGCCCTTTGTCACTAGGTGGATATCTGGTGAGCCATCGAAGGCCAAGGCGGTCACTAGTCCTCCGGGATACGGCTGGGAGCTGCGGACTTCAATGTTGAAGACTCAACAGGCTTTGCACTGTGTGATTTCACGATATCGCACACATAATTATTATATACTTTATTCAGACAAATATAGTTAGTTATCCACATTCTAAGGTCTGGAAACTAACCCCTCTGGCATCTCCTGTTTTTCCAAACAACCTGGCAATCCTAGCCAGCTGTCCAGAAAAGTCCTGTGTCATTGAGCCACTTGGCATACTGCCCCGATCCAGCACCAAAGTCCGCCACCATTGAATCCAGTGGAAGCATCCGCAACATGCCTTGCAGTAGGCCCTTGTCGAGTTGGTACTCCTACACAGAAGGGCTGCTGGAGAAGTATGCATTGAGAAGTTGTTACTTCGTCTGGATTTCAAACACCAGCTTCATCCAACTTGATCATTTACTGCACCATCGATGCCGTGAAAAGAAGAACAAAGCATGTTTGTGCTTCTTTGTCATCATGATGCTTAACATTGCTTACCACGACTCAAAATGGAAGCGGATTGGAATAACTCCCCAGCTCCCCAACTCGTCATGTCCTCAAAGGTGTCTCGTCTCAAGGCTTCCATGGTGCTGTATCCTTCCACTGTGGTTTCCAATGTTGTTTGGATGGGCTTCTAATCATTCTAATCCCCCAAATCCAAGAAACTAAAAATGGACCCAGCAAAGCACCTCTGTTGTGCAAAAAATCCTTTCGGGACCTTCAAATCCATCAAGTTTGCCATATGCGCCAAGCGTCGCCCATCCGCCTCGTGGGAATAGAAGCGACTCTCTGCTAAACTCGGCGGGGTCCTGGTTGAGAAAGAAAGAAATGGAGGCAGGATCCCCAAAATCTTCCGTCAAAGTTGTTATTTCATGTTATTTCATGTTATTTACCTAACCAGGGATGACCTATAGTTGTTCTTTTCTATAGGCATCGAATGAATCGAGAAGTGATATGTTTCCCCCAACCTCCTCCAGCCATTTCCGTCCCATGTCCAGCACCACCCATGGGGTCCAGGTTTGCAGCACGGTCTTCAAGGTTCGAAGGTCTGCATCTAAGAGACCCACGGCCTCCAGGAGACTACTGAAGAGGTAGGGATGGATGGGATGGAGATGGGGGTGCCCAAAGATCATATTCATATAACATGATATTATAACTATAGATATAACTATAGCCTATCTATGATTTTATTCATGATATAACATGATAATACATGATATAGTCATATAGTATAGTATAGTAGCCAATATACACAGACTGATAGTATCCAGGGATCATATCCAAACATGTCCAAACTGCCCGCATCTCAGCTGTGCCCCCACATGACACTGCCTCGGAGAGCCACGCTTTGAGGCGCGAAGAATGCTCTGCCTCGTTGGCAAAACCGTCCTGGAATCGGCCGTGGACAACGGCACCAGTCAGGAAGTGAAGAGTTTCCACAAGAGGTGCAGAAATACGTTGCATAGATGACAGATTACCAAACATTGATGTAAATTCATGTAAATTCACCTGATGATGTCTCGTTGTTCCGGAAGCACCGCCCACTCTATCGTTGCTTCCCCACTTGGATGTTTTATTGCCACAGCTGTCTACAAAGTCGCCTTTTTGCTCTGGGATGACACTGGGTAATGTGCTAATTGCATGTAGTTGCTACCAACAATCTCAGCAGCTCCTGGCTGGCAAACCACAACTGCTTCACCTGGTCGGTGCTCAAACCCTTCATCCGTCGCAGGCTCACCGTCAGCAGCAGCCGCACGTGCTCGGAGAAGCACTCCGCGCGTTGCGAGGCAACGGCCGTGATGATGTGCCTCAGGCGTTTCAAAGCCGGTGAAGCAGGTAATTAATAGACATTATATACATTAATATACATTATATATTATATATAATATATATTTAATATACATTATGGGAGCTCATGACTGTTCAACTCTAAAGTCAAAATGAACTAAAGATACGCTTGATACGCTTGAAGGCTTGCAAGCACCCAAATTCCAAGCACAACAACTGCCACAATATCCTTTATTAACATATCACCCACTAAATGAATCTAAACGAAAGTATTCTCAATATTTCTCAATTGTATTCTCAGTGTTCTCTTCATCTATAGCCAAAATCCAAGCTGCACATGGGCGGAGACCAGGGACGAAGCCCTCGAACTCCTCCGCAGCGTCTGCAGGGCACCAGTGGCGCTGGAGGTCTTGTTGGCTTCGGCCAACTCGCCGTCCAGCTGTTGCCACAACTTCCACCTGCAGGGAGGAGCTGTTGCTGGTTTCATATGGTTTCATGGTGATTTCATGGGTGGCTGAGATTTCAAAAGCCATGGAAGATATGTTTGGAAATTCAAGTTTATAAGGATTCATATGAAAATATGATGATGCTGTAAGTGACTATCTGAAAAGACCAGATTCTGACTTAAGTGACTTCGACCCCAAGACCCGTTGGCAAGGGGTGGCACTTTCCTTTTGGGATTCCCAACGTCTGTGGTACCTCGAGATGAAGACGAACTCCATGATCTTCGCACAGTCCATGGAGGCAATGTCTATGGCACCATCGAAGGGTTCCAAGGGAGTAGAAGTACCTGCAGCCGGGCGCATCTTCACCCAAAGCCAAGGAAAGAAAACAGCACATATTGTGGCAATATGTTAAAACTGCTACAACATGTTTGTGACAGTTTGTGGATGTTTAGGGTATCAAGGAACCAACTGCAGTACCAGCTCACATGTGCTGTGGTAATAGCCCTGGCACAATCAAGGCCCAGGTGCAATAGCCCTCTTCCAGGAAGGCCAACTTGGACCCTGCCGTTGCATCTTGCGCAGCGGCAACTGTTAGCAACCTGGGCCATATTGACCTTTCATCAGAAATATGGGTCTGGATCAAAAATGATCAAAATATCAAAATTGGATACGATGTGGATAGGCAATCAAATAATCAAAGAAATGCTAAGTTTGCTGGTCTCCTCCTCCCATGGGCCATGGGCATTAAATGTTGACCCGTACCCATGCGCGCCCACATGAAACAACTGGTTGTTTGATGCGTTTGTTGGCGGAAAGCATTCCTCCCTTTCGACTGGCAGTTCACTTCCAGTCCCTCGCGCCCTTCCCAGCTGCTTCCAAGGAACAGGAGGCAACAGTGCAAAATGGGGCAGCGCTGAGCCATGGCCAGCAGCACCATTAAGGCCAAAACAAACGGAACTGTTCAGACACTGAGTTGGTATCACTTTTAATGGACCTGGGGCAAGGCTCTAAGGTGCAGTAAACGAAGAACTTGCTTGGATTGGAAAAAGTGAGAGCAAGTGCGCTCTTTAAAGTCAAGGATTCGTTTGAGTTGGATCATTTTTTGCTTTTGGGAGACCATGGAACTACTGATCTCAGAGCTTCTTGGTTCCATCCTTGCTCAGTTTTGTATCTGCATGATGCATCATGATGCTATGATTTTCACTCAACCCATATCTGTGAGGGCTGCATTCCAACATGGACTGTTCATGTCTTCTGCTATATATATATAATATATATAATATGTCTGAGAATATGTTGACTGGAGCAAAGCCAAGAGATCCAGTGATGGATGGAACAATGCAGGCGAAGGCCGAATCTCCTGGACACTGCACGATGCACCAAGCCTTTAAGATCCTTTAAGTAAGTTTAGGAGCGAATTCCACACCATTGATTACTTCAGGAAAAACATGCGGGCTACCCTGGGTAAAATCACTAGGGTGACCCCCCAAAATAATTTCTGGGATTTATTCTGAGGTGCTTCTAGTACATAACCCACTACAAAATATTTTTTTCCAAAACACTCT
>Ga0126342_10007066_pt1 | contig 19984 bp, 20 predicted proteins | sample Cyp1metagenome_FD_92528 | JGI IMG/M metagenome (GOLD analysis project Ga0126342, IMG submission 92528) | Coral microbial communities from Lord Howe Island, Old Settlement Bay, Australia - Cyphastrea 1 metagenome | ecosystem: Host-associated > Invertebrates > Cnidaria > Coral ... | reverse complement strand
TGATGATGATGATGATGATGATGGATGATGGATGATGGATGATGGATGATGGATGATGGATGATGGATGATGGATGATGGATGATGGATGATGGATGATGGATGATGGATGATGGATGATCGATGATCGATGATCGATGATCGATGATCGATGATCGATGATCGATGATCGATGATCGATGATGATCTATGATTATCTATGATTATCTATGATGATCTATGATGATCGGTGATGATCTATGATGATCTATGATGATCTATGTTGATCTATGATGATCTATGATGATCGGTGATGATCTATGATTATCTGAGATTATCTGAGATGATCTGGGATTATCTGAGATTATCTGAGATTATCTGAGATTATCTGAGATGATATGATATGATATGATGTATATGTATTATGGTGATGACTAAATGGTCGTCATGAGTCGTCATGTTGATGATAATTATAATGGTGATTGTGATCCGATTCATGATCATAATGATCATTATGACAATAATGATAATGAGAAATAACAATGACAATGATTATCAGTAGACATCTAAAAATGCATACACATATCGCTCAGTGCCCTCTAAAGGACGAGTTCGGAGTTTGTGCAAACCACTGTGAGGTATTTCCTGCAAACCACCCTCGCATCTTTGACCTTCCACTACATTTCCACTGGCATCCGCTAGCCAGCTCTACTTGGCCCAAGCAGCCTCTGCCAAGACCTTGTTCAGCTCCGCTTCGGCCGCTTCCAATTCAGAGCGCGCCTGCCCCCAAGTAGCGAGATTTGGGTATAACCTAGATTTCCTTTTTTCCCCATCTACCAACCATCATTTCTTTAGGGACTACATCCTCAGTTTTTCAAGGTGATTGCTAGTTATTACCCCTTCTTGGCGATTACACTTCGGAAACTGGAGCAGATTCTGGGTGTCCAAAGAACTTGTCTCAGAGGGTTCTCTGGTTCATCTCCACCGGGTCAGCCCTGGACTAGGAATCTGTTTCAAGGCTCGATCTGGGGATACCTTGTATATCCCAGCGGGGAAAGAAAATCAGGAGAGGTAACAAATCTGCCACATCATCCACATCTGTTTCGCACATGGGATTTTGGTGGTAGCAGTATCTAAAACTGCAAAGCTTTGACGCGTCCCAAAATCATCAAAAACTGTTTCAGCATCATAAGAAACCTACAAGCACCTCACCAAAAACCGCCCAAGAAGGAAAAATCCGTTTAAAAAATCCCTCTCTCCATCTTTTCCAACAGGTTTGCTCCCATGTTTTACTTCAGAAACCAAACCCACCACCTTCACCATTCCCTTTTTCCCTTCACCTTGGACAGCTTTGCTTCGGCCACTTTTAGTGCGTCCATCTTGGGCTTCACAATCTTAGCAGCTCCGTGATACATCACCTAAGGCCGACATGGCTCAAGACCCTGGTGCCGCCTGGTAGCCTTTTAACATCAAAATTAAATTCAAAATGGCTGGTATAACTGGATGTTCATCGCCCATTCACAGGGCATCATATGTGTGTATATATATACATATATATACATACATACATGTATATACATATGTACATGTATATACATTCTAAACGATCCAATGATCTCTAGGCATAGATTCTTCCAAGTGGCCTTTTTTTCACGGGTTTGTTTTTTCCAACAATCTGGTCCCAAAAATCCAATGGTTTTCCCATGGTTTTCGGCCAAGGCACCATGGCCCCCACGAACTTGCACAGACCTGCTGCGGCACCACTGGCCTTGCCTGCCAGCTCCGGGTCCAGCACCTGTGACATGAAGCCACGGCGGCCAATACTGGACCGACCACTTGGGCCATTTGGGCCATTTGGGGATGGTTTATAGAACCCATAAAAATGGTGATTTGGGGGGTCACCAGTTTTTTTTGCTGAGAAATCTGACTCTGAAAGATTTGAGGCAAACACCTCAAATCAGTAGATGCTCAGCCTATATTCAGGCGCAAAACATTTGGGTGTCAGTCAGCCAGCCCACAAATGGAAAGAACGCCCAACAAGTGATTTTTGGATGTATAGTAACTCGGCAGGCAATCTGCGGGATTAAATCTTTGGAAGTTGGAGTTTGTGCTCAAAAGGCTCTCCGTTGAAAAGGGAACCTACGGAAATCCAATTCAAAATCCAATTTACAAGCGCAATTCTTGTCTTCCAATCAAACGGAGAAGCCGTCACTGGCCTTTTTCTTGTGAAGTCACTGGCTCTGGAGATATTTAATGATATTTAGGTATGGGTCACAAGGCTCACCCACAAAGATGGATGGTTTTAGACCCAAAAAATCACCAGTTTTGGTGGATCCAATCCCCAGTTCACCGAAAGTCGCCTTGTGCGCGAAGGGGCTCCAATTCCTGGCCGCATCCTGGAGGCCAGCGGTCAACAACCAAATTCTCACGATCAAAATGGCCATAATTGATGTTGAACTAGTCCATTATTTCAAACACACCCAAATATCAATAGGTTAGGTTATATTACATAAATATGTATATATATACTTATATACAGTATATATCAGAACATCCCCACTTAAACCATGGTTGAATCTGCTACCTCACTGAAGTCATGGCGGTCCTCATCGAAGCGCAAATAGGGCTCGAGCAACTCGCAGGTCTCGTCGTTGATGTTGTCCTCGCAACAAGGTCTCGCAAGAAGAAACGGCCCCAGGTTCAACGGTGGCACAAAGATATGGGAAGTTACACCATGACTTATAGATATCAATAGATCCATAGATCATCTCCGAGGACATGAAACAACGGGCGGTCCTTGTCGTTGGCGGCGAAATCCAGGATATTGCTCAAGAAGTTCATATCCTGCCCGTATGAACACCGCAAAACATCCCCAAGGGATGACTGAAAGATGTTTACGAAAATTGGAATGTTGCGAAACAATGAAATGCGGCACAAAAGCATCTGAACACAACGAAGACGGCTAAAACCATTCAAAACTGACCGGCACCCGGGAGTCTCAACCATCTCTATCCATGGTTTTAGCGCCTGCAACTCCTTCTTGGCATATTCTTCGTAGGAGTCAGCCAGGAAAGATGCGGTGACCTTGTTGATGAACTTGTCCTCCACCTGTCAGTGGTGAACCCCACTGCGAAGCACTACTGCACCCGGCCCGGGTCGGGGTTAATAAGCAGAAGATTTCCCATACATATACACCCATATGCATACAATGTCATACAATCATACTATTAAGTTGGATTAATTCACAATCGACAACCAGTTGGGATAAGTTCCCAGATTGGATCATGATAATCCTCAGTGAACAATTCGGTACAAACCTGTCTTTCACCATCAATCATCGGAGATTCAGGGCATTGCTCAACTGATTTTCTCAGCTCTGAGCATCCAAATGCTGCCGTGATTTTTGGGACTGTACCTACTGTTCCCATACAGACTTAGAAAAGCAATCTGACTCAAACAGGAGGAAATCAATCATATGCAGTGATTAGAAAAATCCAAGAAACACAAACTAGAATTGGCAAATTGCATACACTATGGAGAGCTAGCCTTTTTCAACACAGCTCTAGCCTTGACGCTCTGCACAGGCTTGGACTGTAGAATTTGAAGTCCGTCGAAGGTGAGCTTGATGATGTCCACCGGCTTGTTGTTGGTCTTAATCTCTGTAATATCCTGAAGGCCATGGCATGGCCATGGATTTCATAGATCAATTCTGATGGACTATAATTCCACCCACCAATCAGAATAAACCCTGCTAACTAAATGTGGCCCCAAAAGGAACAGATCCAGAACTGAACCAGTGTTTCTTGCTGAAGAGTTGGTGAATAAGCGTCAAAGTGACGATTTAAACAAGCACAAGTGGGGGGATTCCGAAATGTTGTCCCACACATAGAACACTTTGAAGCACACTTGTTGGAGTGACACCAAGCTTTATGAACCAGTGATGTCTTTGGACTGTCTTAAGCGAAAGAAGGCACACAAGTACCAACAGGAAAAGCATTCTACCAGGTGAGTCTGGAACAGGTAGACTGTATCGCGCATGGAGCCACAAAAAAGATGGTCAAAGGTTACATCTCTGCAGGGCACTGTACTCCTTTTTCCCGGGGTCTCCCAAACTGCTGTGGCAACGCTGTACCCTCTACCCCTGGTGAACATCTCACAAATCAACCGACGAGTCCGAGTCTTGTCGGCTCCTTCTTGGTGATGGAGTTACAGGCTGACTCGGCCTCGTGCAGGTAAGGCAGAGCCTTATCCAGCTCCACTTGGGCTGCTTGCTTCTCACCTTGCGAGGGACGGTGCAAGAGCCAAAGGTGAATCGACAAGGGCCCAACTTGGGTCAAAAAAATGGATTTCACCCCCAGAAGTTGAGAAATTTGGAGGGTCTGACTACAAGTTTTTGGGAGTGTTTAAGATTTGAAACGACCCAAACTTTGGAGGGCTTGCTTCTTCTCAAAGGGACCCATTGACCCACGACCATTGGCACCGATCTTGCAATCCTCTCTTCATTGGCCCATCATAAAGAACCAGTGCACCTTCGATCTTGGCGGCCTCTGCTTCGCATTCGGCCTTCTGACCATTCACCTGTGTGTGCGGCTGCAAATTTGCGGCTTTGCATCTGTATACTTCCTTGTTCCCACATAGCCTGACATAGTACCAATCCATTCAAATCCACAATATGCACAGAACCTATAGCCCTGCATGCCCTCTGACAAGACTCAGAAAGTATTTCCACGGGTCCCCTATCAGTGGATCCAGCTACTTGCCCACCTGCTCAGCTTTCTTGTCAGCCTTTCCTTTCTCTGCCATGACCTGTTCCCAAATTCAGAGCGGATGGCGTTCAGCATCCAAGGCCCGGATTGCTGAAAGGAGAGCTGAGTTGGTCTGGAGGTTTTGGGAAGACCCCATTCCATTACTTTGCATAGTCTATCAGGATGTTCTGATTGACATTGTGCCACAACTTGGGATATCCACAGTTTTCGGACAAATCCATCTGTCCATCACTCCACACATACATGAATTCTCCAGGGCACATTTGGGCTTTAAAAAAAAACGTGTTCAAAAACTGATGACTCAGATTGCAAATTTGGTTTTGGTTTCCTCCAAGTATCCCAATATTTTTTAGAAGGTTTTGCCCTTACCGCCCAAAGCGTTTGACACAACCCCCACCTCTGGTCATTTGTTGCAGGAACCTCATGAAATCCCTCGAAATCCCCTCACGTTTGAATCAAACCGTTGCCTTCTCCAACAGGGCTGTGGTCTTCTTCTCTTCGGCTCGTAGTACCACATCTTGCTCTTTCAGTTCAATCTGCCAGCAGCCGATAGCTTCGGGCCAGTTTCAGAAGGCCATCTAGTTGGCTTGCGAAGCAACATCGTTGATCTGCAGATCTCTTGGTTTTATGATGTTTATGACCTGTTTGTCACCATGGCGATAAAACATCACCATGTTGATGTTCCTCTCTCCCATGTTCGTCAGTCCCCATCTCTGTTGATCATCCCCTCAAAGACAAGACAAGCTCTGGTTTTCTCCAAACATATTCGAACATCCTAGGCCAAAAAATCTCATTGTTGAGAAAATCATGTCCACTAAATTGCCATAAAAATGATAGGGCTCCTTTCGCTGATTTTTTTTGGACAAAGCCCGACCTTCAACTTCTCCACAAACTCGGAGGCCTCGTTCGGTCGAAGAGCCAAGCATTTTAGGTTTGAGTTAGAGCTACCAGCTACCCTCTGGTAAACTAACATAGCTATTGAAAATGGCCATGTATAGTGGATTTTCCCATTAAAAATGGTGATTTTCCATAGCTATGTTAAATTACCAGAGGGTAACGATAGGAAATGATAAATGATAGCCTGGAGCAGGTAGCATCATCTGATTTCCCCATCAAATGGGTGTCGAATCACCAAAACAAAACGGCTAGTTGTTGGCAGTTTCCCTGATAGGCCTCGGGTGATGCTTGACATTAGGGTCCTCAAAAAGACAGAAAAGTGTCATCTCTCGGGATGACTATAGTTGCAATTAGTTTCTATGTTGATGACAATAGCCTGTTTTGATTGATGATAAAAGGTATTTGATTATTGGGAACAACTAACACCTATCTATTTCAGGACCCCTGTCGACTGGAGTGTATCGGGGTAACATAACCCTGTGCATCGTTGGGAGCACATCATCATTGTCATCCAACTCAGCCAACACTTGGGATCTGTTTATTGCAGCGTGTCGGTGCGTGAAAGTCTCATATGAATATGTGCCTTGGTCATGTTACATGGGATTAATGGGGTATGGTCATTCTATTGTCATCAGTATCATCAGGGATTCCTTTTAATGGCTATATAAACCCCAGACATGTTCGTATGAGGATCCCCTAATATGGGTGTAGGCGCCTAGTAGTGGGCCGAACTGGGCAAAGTCAGTCCAGGGCACTTCCTTGAGCTTCTGCAGACCTACGTTCACACTCCTCTCTTGAACGTTGATCTCCTCATACTTGACAGCCTCAGCCATGCTTAGATTTAGATTAGGCTCTTTCAGAGAAGTGGAGATTTTAACACTCAGCAATTGGAGAGATCGTCCAAGACCGGGTAATGTTTCAAATCCGACACATTGGAAATTTGCTTGGCAGAGGTTTCCTGTCCCTGAAAACAACTCTGGGACTCTGGAATCTAAGCTTCCCCACATACAGCACCTTGTAGAAATCAATGAGGCATAAGAAGCTCTTGGGCGTCACATAGACGTTCTTGCGCATGCCTTAGTCTTGGAGGATCCATGGCAGTTCCACATGATCCATGGCCGCATAGGTACGGGTCAGTCTTTTTTTGTTGCACGGGTTCTGCCTGTGTAGCATAGGTATGGGTCAGTCAAATGCGGTACTACAAAAATTGGAAAGGTTGGAAAGCTGTGGTCCCATGGTCTAAGGCTTTCATTCATTTTTATCAATAGACATCAATAGCATACAGGTTTGCCTAACAAATGAGCCACCCCTGTGATTGTCTAAAGCCTTCTTAAGAGAGACCCATCCCTTCCTGGGACGTCCGGACGCTGATAATAGACGTCGCAGAGGTCTCTGGTCAGCGCCTGGAAACTGCCTGTTAGGGCGTAAAGCCTGCCCTTGTCCTGCTCGCTGCAGTCCAACCTTAGCACGCACAAAATGGCCTTGTCGCACCGTGACATCCAAAGATAGCATGTTTATGCATGTTTACCATATATACAAGGGTCCGGGGTTTTACCATCCGGAATTTGTTTGTGTGTGTTTATTGTCAGGGCCACTATTTTGGATGTTTTGAAGGTGGTATGTAACCAACAAGTATGAGGATAAAACATCATTGATGTAACCAATCATTTTGGGGATAGACTGGTGTGTATCATTTGATGCAACCCTGCTTTTTCAAACAGAAAACACCTGTGGTTTCACCATCCAAAAAAATAGGGCACCCCCAAATCCACTGGTTCATCATTGTTTCCCTACTTTTGCTAAAATTGCCATAGCTCTGGGGGGTCAATCATTTTCAGACAAACCTGCTGTCTATCACATGTACTACTGGGGTATCGTCATCCCGCCCATCATCAGGGATTCTAAACATAATGGGTATATACGATATATTACGATATGTTATATGAACACCCCTGTGAATGGCATGGGAAAATGATCATTGCCAACGAATTTGTTCGGGAAATTTCAGGAACTTGGCCATGGTATCCAAGGCATCTAAGAAGCTTGTAGGTGCTCAAGAAAGCACTACTCACAGCCACAAGGGCGGCCTCCGGCCAGGGCATGAACCTGGGCCCACGGGCGCCAAGCTTGGCCAGATGGAGCCAAAAGAAAAACATGGAACGCCAACTTCAAATGGGATATGGACAATGATTGGCCTATGGGTTTAGGCAATTTTGGGGTTTCTGCATGAAGAATTGAGGGGTTGTACCTGTTTTTGCACCCACAGAGCTGGTCACTTGGTGACTATCAAACCCAGCAATTTTGGAGGTCAAAACTCTTAAGGGATTGGGAACCCTCAAATCCAGATCTCCATCTGCGCAACTGAACAACAGCGATGAGTCCCTATTGCCATTAGAGAGCATGTTGCATCCCAATCACCTCCAACCCCCTAACCACCTGTATAGTACGCGTAGTTGTAACCCCATGTTGATTGGTAACATATCCCATGTGTTGTTTGTCAAATATGTCAAATTCAGCCCAGTCTTCATGGATTTTTCCATGGTAAATCCATGGTTTCTACTGAAAATTCCCCGTATGAAAACCGCCATGTTTTCGCAGCCAGCGGCCAATTGATGTTCACCGTGAAGACGGCTGGGAACTTCTGCGCTCGGATGGGGAATTTGGCGTTAACCTCAATGATCACAGATTGATCACAGGGTGTCCATAGCTAAGCGGCAACCATTATCTAATCATTATCACTTCTGGCTGAATTATCACTGTGATTTTGGGTTGGTCTCCCTTAGGCCTTAGCCTAACTGGGCCTAACCTTTGTGACTTCGTGGTGAATGTATTCACCATCCCAGACATCCCAAACATCCTGGATTGATCAATGGGATCATTGAAGAATACCGAGACAGAAGGACTGTGACTATGATACCGTAGATGTATGTATTCATGAATCAGCAAACCAGCAAAACAACAGGAATTCTCAATGAAGGGAATCAATGGTGGGATCATCATCCATATCAATGGATTGGTTCAAGAGTAAATGCTACTGGAAAACCGGAAAACCTGTAATTAGTGGTAAAATACCCAATGGTTGACAGACGTTGACAGGCGACTTGAGTAGCATCCCAGCCATCCCCAGCTCCAGAGACCCAGCGACTGGAGAGAAGCACAAACAGACGTGCAAGTTGTCCCGAAGCCGATCCATGAGGTAGTTGTACATGTTCAACAGGTTCTCCTGGGAAGGTCAGATCCCCCCAAAATCATTTGTCAAATCATAGGTGGCATGACCTCCAGGTCATAAGTGATTACTAAAACTCGAGTTCCACGCCAGCGAGAAAAGCGCTCCTCCAGGTTGGGGTTGTCCTTGACAAAGTCATTTCGCACGTCGCCGCACATGGCGTCCTTTTCATCCTTCGCGAAGAGACCGACAACTTCTCCTGTCCATTGATGACATCACCGGATGGCCGTTTTTGGGGAAATCTTACAAACATGGATTTACCAGCCAAATATACGGGTTTCATGCAAATTTTCCATGAGTCTCAGACTTTCAGTGGCTGTGTTCATAGTGGAACTAACGCAACCCCACTAACCCCCCGTGCGCCTGTTGCCAAGAGCGAGTTCCTTGGGGGTTGAGCCACTTTGAAGATAAAACATGGACATCTTTTTGGGAAAATCTGATACTTCACCACTGTCCACTTGTAAGATGCGGCTGCATTGCTGGTGTCTTGAACATGGATCAACCTACGCAGTCCAGTCAACCCCAAGCCGTTGCAATCAAGGCACATGTACTCCAGGAATCCCTGGCCAGCGAGATGTTGACGCCAACCACTTCGGAATCACGAATCATTTGATGTTGAAACCATGTTTCATCATCCCAAACCAGTATCAGTATGGAACACAAAAAGATGCGCAAAAAAAAATGTTGAAACCACCAACTGATGTTCATGCTGACTCGGCAACCTCTTTAGCAAATCTTCCTATGGTGTTAACCTTTTCAAGCCCAATACCAGCCCTGAAGGGCTGATCCCGATCCCTAACTCAATGAACAAATCTGGTTCAATGATAATGATTCGCCAACCCGAAATAAAGGCCATTTGGATCATTTTGAGATAGTTACCCATACAATATGATACAATATGTACATATATATATATATATATACATATATGTATACACATATGTGTACTGTATATATATATACATATATATATATATATATATATATATATTTATTATATATATATATTATATACATATATATATATATATATACAAAGACATAATTCCCATCATTTCTACACCAAGTCGTGGTGACGTTGTTGAAAAATCTACCCACCCAGTACGCCTCGCTCTTGATCTCGGCATCGGTAAAGATGAAGGTCACGCTCTCGCCCTTGACGCCCGCGCGGATGCAGAGGGCTTTCAGATCTTCGAAGAGAGCGTTGTCGTTGTAGGTCTTCGTAATGGTGATCCTAAGCGGCGATCGCAATCTCAGAGGATCATCGGTTAGGGTTAGCGGCAAGCCTGATATGGATGTGAAGGAAATTGGCTCCCACCGAATGGCCATGTTTTTTGGGAAGATGAAAATATATAATATAATGTAATGTAATATAACATAACATAACAGAAGATAAGATAACATAACATAACATATGTATATATATATATACGTATATATATATGTATATATATACACTGGCATATATATACATAAACCCCTTGATTTGGGTACCACAGTTTCAGACAAACTCATATACCCTGCCCCGAGAATTGGGTGACTGAACTTACTGGAGTGAACCTCCACCATGGCACTCCCTGTTTCGAAGGTAGATATGGTCAGCTAAGAGAAAAAACAAAATGGACAGGTAGGTAGAGACATCGTGATCTGTAGGAGAGGTTCTGTTTCTGAAGACTTGGAACTCACACTGCAGGGTTCTCCAAACACATTCACCCATCTGAAATAAGGTCATGTGCCGATATGTTGCCTTGTGGTTTTCTCTAAAGGGCTACAGGCTATGTTGCGCCTACACCTCATTTTGTTTTCGCCCGCTCACATGATGTCACGACAGATGGCACGACGGCTTGCCTAATTCCAGGAATATAATGGTCGAGACCTTGCCACCCACCCCACCCCCCACCCCATCATCACCGTAGCATCAACATTGAGATCAACCCACCCAAAACCACCCCACCCCAAAACCACCCCAAAACCACCCCACCCAACCCCACCCCACCCCAACCAAAGCAAGTCCCCTCGAAACCCCACGTTCGCCCACACCCAAATAACACAACCAAACAACATCACATACTTGTCACCAGAGGATGAATGAACACACTGGCTATACGCAGCGATTTTGACTTTAGCTTTTTTAGGATTTAGGGTTTAGGCTTTTAGGGTTTTAGGGCTTCAGGGGCCTAGGGTTTTAGGTTTTGGAAAGTAAAAAACGCTGGCCCTACGCAGGGATTTGAGCATGTCAAAGGATATGCGGGATCCGATGCGGGCAAGCGTGGGGTTTGCAGCGATCAAGTCATGTTCATATTCAGAGATAAAACACAACTAGGCGCACGAGGAAGTTGAAAAAAAACTGCAAAAACGTGGACGCTAATTATCAACATGCCTCCTGAAATAAGGTCATATTAGGATCATTCCTCTACCATCATTAGGAAGATATTCTCTACATTTTGCAGTGTTTGATTGCCAGTTATTATTTGTTGATGGTACAGCAATACTGCTGTGGTTTATGGAACTTTTATGGTTGGCAAATGGCACTAAATTACTAAATACTGTTCGAAATGAGATTACATGGATTGTCCTAGCCATAATAATCTACCCAGTATTCTGCGCCAATTCAACTGAGTCACTGGAAGGCATAGTGAGACGATGTGAAGGCAGCAAGCCTGAACCAGCCACATGGCCATTCTTCCAACATGTGCCATGGATGCCATGGTCATCCCACCGTGGGGAGGACGCCATTGCTGGATGACCATCCCCACACAAGAGTTGGACAATGGATCTGTGAATCATTCGGATCCGCAATTCGTGTTGTTATGACCTTTCCCTTGGAGGTATCCTTTGTAAAACTAGCCATAGATCTGGAAAACCAACTATTTGTAGATAATTTTGTGAACGGGAAACCATGGCTTTTCCACAGCTTCTTGTATCTTTTCCCCAGGGTAACAATCTCACCCACCCTGGTGGTTTCTTCTTTTTTCTCCAAGATGTCCCTCCGGTTACACCGGCGCCTTGCCAAAGACTGCTTGCCGCTACCTCCGACGCCGACCAACATGGCACTGCCACGCTTCTGTTGGATGGTGCCTGGGGTCATGGTGGCGAATGGTGTCGCTCCAAGCTGGCGAAAGGCGACGCCAAAACTATCGTTTCAGAGAAGATATGAGAAGATGATGATTAAAATTGAGGAGAAATCATGTTCAAACAAACTCATGTCCACTCAGGTCTCAAAGTTTGAGAAACTCAAAAACCTAAGAATTTTTGGCGGGCTGATTGGGGGTGCCCCATGTCTGGGAAAACTGTACTCTTCATCAGGTGGGGAAGAACACCAGGTTCCACTTGATGTTTTCACTCCAAAAAAGATATCTTTTAGGAATCATCATCCCATCTTTCGTGACGGAACAGGCAACAAAACTCTAAAAACGAGTCACCAAAAACACAAAACGAATACCTCAAAGGAGAGAATGTTTACAGCTGCGGGTCAAACATAAATCACTGCGACTATCAGACAAAAAAAAATCGATGTTTCATGGTAATATACACCATATATTCACATATATTCACCATATATTCACCATATATGTTGTTCGTGGTACCTGATGTACCTGCAGCACGAGTTACGGTTGATCTTCATCAAATGCTGCATGGCCTCATCGAAGAGCACCAGCTGCATGGCCTGGAAGCCCAGAAATCTCGTAAAGTACAGCGTAATAATAATGATAATGATAATGATAATAGTAGTAGCAGTAGTAATAATAATAAAATAAATATATATATAATATATATATATATATACATATTGTATAATATAGATATATGATGATATATGTATATTGAAAACAAGTGACAAGCAGAATGCAGTGTTCATGTTTGAGGGATTTCGACGGAAATATGACTATTCAGAAAATCCACAAAAAGCACATATCTCGGGGAAAACATTGCGTGATACATGTATATATGTAACAGAGGGTGAATCCACCGAAATGGTGGTACCCAGCAGAAATGTGACATGGCGTGCTGGGAAATCATTGCCTTTACAAGGTAAATCATCTACATCATCTACATCCAGCCCGTGGCAATCAACCAAGGCAGGTGTGATCACACTGAAACTTTAGCAGGAAAGCGAAGCACTGAAGCACTGTCTATTTTTCCAACAATGACAGCTTGCTTCAACCCCAGCATGCTAGTCCTACTAGTCCCAAGTGTTGACAACGCAACCTGCCCCTCGTCCAAGTGCCAGTCTTGCCCCCTTTTGGGACTTTCCAGCAGATTTCTCTTGGACTTGCGAGGTCCAAAGTGGCTTCCCAATGGCGTCATGCCATTTCAGGGACAAGCTCCTTGTAGGACCGGATTTCAGGTTGGAACTCCAGCTTGGTTATTCCCACACGACCTGAGTCTCCATTCCGGACCTTCAAGACATGAATCTCCACCTCGCACGTTGAGCCCACATCTGGGTCCCTGTTGGGCCGGACCACATAAAGACCCTTGTCACATTTGTTATACCAGTGGGCTGAACCCTGCATGTCATACAAGTTGGGCTGCGCACCAGCAATCTGAGATCCCTTGGTGGGATGAACCACCACCCAAACACAGACCTGGTACTTCTTGGCAAACCGCTGGAGCTGCGTCATGTAGCCACTCACCAGCTCGGTCTCTGAGAACTCGCTTCCCAGGCCCTGAGGTGCGGCAATGTAGTTGTATGGATCGATGATGAGATTCTGCAGGTTGCCATCCTCAGCATACCTCCCAGCTCGCCTCAGGATCTGCTCCAAGTCCATCTCAGCCGAGAAGTCAGCCACGGGCCGGAAGTGCTCTGAGATCCAAGCTTCATCCTCAGTTGACAGAGAGCCCAAGTCACGAAAGTTCTTCTGCGTCCTCTTTTCAAGTAGCTGCAAGGTCAACTGGTCGGCCTTGTGCTCAAACAAGCACAGCCCAGTCTTCCATCCATGCTTCTGAGCCAAGTTCAGCGCCACTGAAAGAATAAATTCACTCTTGCCACTGCCAGGCCGGCCGCAAAGAGTGATCACTTCACCTCTCACTGGTCGGAAATTTTGATCTAAGGACTGATATCCAGTAGAAACACCAGTGTCAAACTCTGAAAGCTCACCACGTTTGTATCTTTGGACTTGCTTCACCTGCTCCGTGAGCCTCTGCCTTGCGGATCTGCGCCCCCGTGTGGCCCTCGCCTTGGGGACCCAAGGGCACAGGGAGAGGCCCAGCGCCGCGACACGGCCATCCCACTGCGCCTGTGGCGCCCGTGACGCCCGTGCAGGGCGGCCTGGCCCCATTTGAGCCATGGCAGCCATGGGGCCGGCCACGGGGCCGGCCACGGAGGCCACAAGGTGCGGCGCCAGCTGGGCCATGGGGAAGTGACACGAAGTGACAGGAAGTGACGCCCGTTTGGTGGTCGCGATGACCTCTGGAGCCACGATCCATGCATGGTGAAGTGGAAACTTTATGAGTGAAACTAGCAGAAATGTAGAGAGGTGTGTCACACAACAAGTTGAGACCATGGTCATATGATATCCACAACCATGAAGCTTGCCATGGCCTTCGCAGGGTAGGCCTCGTTGTACTTGCCCAGATAGTAGTAGGCCTCACACCCCCATCACTCACATGACAAGAAACCATCCCGTACGCAAAAAAGAAACCAATTTTCTGGCAGTTGCAGAGTTTCACATATATATATGTGTGTGTGTGTATTCTCTGTCACTGTCTGCAAACATCAAGTCTTGGGAGTTGCCTACTGCTTACCGAAGAAGTTTATTTTAAACCCCACTTGAATTGGAAATCTAGGGGCACTTGTTCCAAGAGTCTCCAAAAGTGGGTGCATGGAAAATCCTTTGGTCAAAGGCAGCACTTTCACCTGACCAGTCTGCATTCTGCCTTCCCCTTCACGGTTTCCCATTCCGCTGGTTCGTAGATCTTTGGTGCACCTGGCAGGCTGCAACATGCATTCGCTCTCAGAATCAGTTTACAATGATTGGAAAAAAATGACACTTGGAAGGCAAAATCCTCCCCTTTTCTGTCCTTTAAAGTGTCACTTTGATCAATCATGAGCATCAGCTTGCAACACGTGTACTTCCGTACCGGTCAAAAACTAGGCCCAATTACCCGCAAATCTGGATATACTATTGAGCAGAAATGGCGGGGGACTTCAATTTATGGCCATCAAATTGTGGGAACGTTCTAAACCACGGATTGCTGGGGGCGTTCCCAACATTTTAGACATGGCATGCTAAGGGGGGCTATGATTTGGACGTGCCTTTCTCTTCACCCGTTTCGTCGTCAAATTCAATGTCGCGCAAAAAGTCAGCATACCAGTCCTCAAGTGACAGATGATGGGAATTCACAATCATAAAAAGTAGATATTCAATCAGTGTATATATTAACATATACACATATACCCAACTATACCGGATATTTACTGGGATGTAGTGGGATACGTCTAAGCAATGTGCTTTCTTGGTCTTGTCTGAATTCCCCTAATATTCGGCATATGACAATGCTAAAATGATGACTGGACAACTCCCTGATTCTTCGACAAACCCGATGGAATCCGGCACTGGTTTCCTTTTTTCGTCTCTCCGACTATCCTAGCATGTTTTAGCCAATCTCAAAAGTATATGAAAATCAAGTTTCATCATCATCATCATCATCATCATTCAGGATGGAAAATCAGTTAGATGTTCTTTAAATATGTTTAAGGGTGTCAATAAAAGGTAAAACGTATCTCCAATAGATTTCCCAAATGGCAACTAGTGGGAAAAAAACACATTCATCAGTTCAAAAATCATCTGCAAATTCAGGAATTCTTCATCTGCTTCCAAGCTTCAGTGTTCTTGTTGTCAGTTGCCAGCTGCTCTCCAAAGTGCTGAGGCATGAACCTGTGAGCCCAGCAGCTGGAGAATATATATATAATATCATCCATAATCTCAAAGAAAATATAAAAATACATCGGGAAAAAAAGAAAGAAATCCAAGAATTGAGTCGGCCTAAAATCATCAAAATCCACAATTGTCACAATCCAACTTGGGCAGGTCATCCAAACAATACAACTCGATCTTCAGCCAAGCGTCTCAGCAAGGGTCTTCCTGAGCCCGTTGGATGTGGCATGTGTTCGTGGCCCAAACCTTGTTTGGTGGCCAAAATCCCTAAGAAATCCTAGGTTTTGTTGAAAATATCCTGCCATTTACTGGCTTGGTCCTCCATGAAACTGAACACGAGTGGAGACAGGGATGTCGAGCCTACAAAAACAGATCATCAAATAGTGGATGGCTGGGGAATTTCTCCGCTCATCTCCCTGGCAACACCACCCATGTGCTGTGAGGATTATCAATTATCATCAATTCTCGCTGTTTTCCCATTAAGAGTTGGGATTTTTGACCTGTTTGGGCTCACTAAAACCATCCACCCCATCCCTCCCTGTTTCCCTCCAGGCGACTCCACCAAATTCTTGTCCACGTCTCGGCACAGCTTGTCGGCAAAGACGCGCTGGCCTTGGGCCGACTCTGGCTCCACTTGACATGGCCCACTGGGCTGATCAGGGATTGATGTTTTGTCCATGAAACAATGGGTTTCCCTGCATTTTTTCCAACCAATTCTGGGATAGTGGGTGGATTTGGGGGGTATCAGAAGACTCAGAATGGTAATGTATCTACATCATTCTACATCCACGCTTGGGATGACCAATGTTGTCTGGTGCTCATAGGTAGTAGGAACCAGTTTGGGGATTCCATCGTGTTGAGCCTGTCCCCACTTGACTCTTCTGAGAATTGTTGGGACTGTTGGGATGTCGTTACACTGCAAGGAGGCTTCATGCAGTTGAGCAGCATTCATGCTTCCAAAGACCCACCAAGATGGACGGCGTGTTTGCCACGTTCACAGGGCATTCCATAATTCCCTGGCAAAGATGGGAGTGGAGGCGGAAGTCTGAGACGGCTGATAGGGTGCCAAGACTCCCAAGACCCAAGGGCCCAAGATTGTCCTTGTGGTCAGAATCTGTGTCCCCTTGTTGTGAGACGTAGACATAAAATAAAGGACCACAGAGGCCTTCCAGTCGACAAGTTATTTGTGTTATCTGAGGACATCCCTCAAGGCACCAAAATAGACAGTTGTTTACTTCCATGAGATACATAATTGACTTTCTAATTTCCCTCATTTCCATCATTTCTATCCACCAACTGTCACGGGCATTTATTCCCATTACTCGGGGTAGAGCAATGCATCCAATGATGGTGACACTCGGTTACTTTAGGAAAGGACCGAAAGGACACACGCACACACTTCCAGTATTGACCTCCAAGGGTAGAGTATCCACACAGAGCATCCCAAGGATTTTCATCAACAAAGAGTGGTCAAATCGCTGGTGGAGCACTGAAAAACGGTGAAAGGAGCGGATCCCATGTTTGAGCCATGCCACACCCACACATCAGGCTGCATGTGCCGACACACCTGGAACACTCGGCTCAAATCACGCATGTTGAAGATGTAGTGGAAACCTGGGGTGTGGTTCATCCAGGGCTCAGGGATTCTAAGGTCCAAAAATATCGAGACATGTGCTAAGTCACTAAGTCTAGGGCCCAGAGGTCCAACAAAAAGTTGTTAAGCATCCCCACTTGTTTATCCCCAAAAAAAGTGTTTCTGAAATCCCGTTCTTGGCCAATCTGCACATCACTGGTTATCCCCCATGACCCATATGGCCTTGTCTAAGAGGTACCCCAAAACTCCACTGGTTCATGACTTTCTCCATTCTCAATCATTAAACTGTGCGTGTTGTGTTTCTACAATGATATGCAGAGTCCACCAGTTTCCAGGATGGTGGTGAAACAAACATGCGTGCTGGCTACGAATTAAAATTCAACAGTGTTTCTACAATGGTTTACATACCCGAAAGATATCCCCATTGCGAACCCATAGCCGCCATAGCCCATTGCAAAACGTGTCCCACTTCAGTGTTTTCACCGGGCATCCCTGCGCAAGGGCGTGGGCAGCAGCTTGCCCTTCACGCGATCCCAAACCTTGGGGTTGCGAACGGGTTTGTCTGATGTGTTTTTAGGAAAATGATGATAATCCCCTAGGGTTGGATGGGTTCCCCAAAACTTTCAGACCCCATTTGGCAATGTCCAATTTCCTGGAGGAAAAGTTGATTGGGATCATCACAAGCAGGAGCTGAATATGACCTTCGATATATTCCCTCAACAGCAGCTGCTTTGTTCTTGATCTTCATGGCAGAGGATGATACTTTGTGATTCATCCTATCATAAGTAGGCGAAAACCCGGTTGTTTCAATGGGGGAAGTAGGGTTAGTAACATTAACATCACTGGGATTACAACCTAACAGTATTTCCGAACTAGGATGAATCACTGAATAGGTCGGACATTGGTCTGGAAATAGGCTAGCCCTGGCTAGCTCATGGATCATCACCCACTTAATTTCTTTGGCATCCCCCAGGTTTGGACATACCAATTGACAAACCCATATCATACAAATGCTACTGAATGATGTACAAATAACACATAGATGATGTGCGTATGATGCCTAGAGTCTATACGATGTCCAGATGTTCTTAGATGATGATAGATGACAACCAATAAGATATACCCTCAAGTAGTCAAACGTGGCACTTGAAAATCCCCCCAGGAAATGGAGGTGTCTAGCAGAGAAAATCTGCAAACTATCTTTGATTACCAGAGGGTATATGCAAAAATGATTGCTGATTTAATTGAATTTAACCAACCTTTACGGAGATATACATAGGATACAATGAGGATATATGTGGTTTCCATAGTCATGGGGGTACCCCTTTATCGCTGGATGGTGTTTATTTCATGGAAAAATCATCTATAAAAGGGAATGATAACCATCTTATTTAGTGGTTACCCCCATGATGACCGTCCCCGCGAGTCAAGAGACATCCACCGTGGCCGCCGTCAGCTTCTTGCTGAGATCGATGACGTCCGGCTTGGCTCCGGCCTGGAAGCTTTGGAAATTGTTTGACGGTCACGTCTGAAACCACCAGGTCCAAAGAAAACATGGATAAATTGATTAATGGATGGATGAATTCATTGATTTTGCGAGAGATTGCTTGCATGAATAGTTGGAAACCTGCAATGGTCTGGAATCCCATGTCACTCCATCCGGGAATGGATTAAAATTAAAACCCCAAAATTGGATGGTTCTTGTTTCATGTTCGAAAATCCCCTCAGTCCATCCATGGTACCCCTGGCCATGTTTGACACAGCTTAGTATCATCCTGCCTTCAACTGGTGAATAGCCCTGATGAATAAATCCCGAATCTTGGGTTTTTCCGTCTATGTTTGGGTATATCCCCATTTTAACGGTGCTAAGGATCATTTTTTCTTGGTTTTAGCAAGTTTTAGCGCATTTTCTGGTATTGTTGTTTGTTTGCCTCACAATGCTATTTTTGCAGCTGAAACATGCTTACGTCCCAGAATTTGTTTAAGAAAAAATGCAGGAACCCCGTATACCCTGGTGTCCTGTAGTTTTTTTCCGAAATCAACACCCGGTAAAGAACTCTGAGTCTTGATTCTACCAGTAGTACCGCGCAAGGCGGTGGCGGAAGTTTCAAAAACAGGAAACCTATAGGGCAGGTTCGTTGTTGTGAATCACGGATGGCAGAGCGAATCCACTGAGGGACGGAAAGGTGGTTGGATTTGTGTTTTCTGGAGTGGCTGCGTGGCTGCAATGGTTGCAGTGGTCACCTCGCCACAACTGCTGGATGTAGTGTGGCGCAGTAGCAGTTGTAGTTGTAGTTGTAGTTGTAGTTGTAGTTGTGGGGTAGTGGAATGTAGTGTAGTGTAGCGTTGGCGTAGTGTAGTGTGGTCTGGTGTGGTGTAGTGTAGTGCTGTGCTGTGTAGTGTTGTGTAGTGTAGTGTAGCGTAGTGTAGTGTACTGTAGTGTAGCGTAGCGTAGCGTAGCGGAGCGGAGTGGAGCGGAGTGTGTGTAGTGGTGTGTAGTGGTGTGTAGTGGTGTGTAGTGGTGTGTAGTGTAGTGTAGTGTAGTGTAGTGTAGTGTAGTGTAGTGTAGTGTAGTGTAGTGTAGTGTAGTGTAGTGTAGTGTAGTGTAGTGTAGTGTAGTGTAGTGTAGTGTAGTGTAGTGTAGT
>Ga0126342_10007065_pt1 | contig 19985 bp, 21 predicted proteins | sample Cyp1metagenome_FD_92528 | JGI IMG/M metagenome (GOLD analysis project Ga0126342, IMG submission 92528) | Coral microbial communities from Lord Howe Island, Old Settlement Bay, Australia - Cyphastrea 1 metagenome | ecosystem: Host-associated > Invertebrates > Cnidaria > Coral ... | reverse complement strand
GGTTAATTGTGATCTTTATCTCGTGTTCAACTTCGTTATCAAGGTCGGTGTAGCCCCCATACCAATTTCAATGACCGTCAACACTACCTAGCCTTATGCACAACCCCCCGACCTTAAATACAACCACCCCCCATGAATTACGAAAGTTAACACAGCTATGCATATTTCGTACAGCATCTTACAGCTTGAGAATCATTCTGAGCAGGTCATCTCCACGTGACAGTCATGCGACCGTGGACTTCCTTTCCCTGCAATCCAGCTGGTCTCCAGCGCCTCGGCCTTTGCTTTCAGCTTGGCAAACGCCGCCCCAAAGACGCTGCTCTTGGCAGGATCGGGACCTGCAGCTTTGTTGGCCTCAGGTGAGCTCAAGTCTGCCAATGTCTGCCACCAAACTGGGTCCCTCTGCGTCTTTTGGTGTCTTCTGTTTTGATCTGTTTTGTGTTGTTTGTTGCTTGATGTTGCTTGGGTTTGTTGGGTTCAAGAAGCTCAAGAGTTTGCTTGCAGACATGAAGTACAGTGCCACCAGAGCGATCCTATCGCTGGGAAACTCTCTGGGCACCGCACTGGCTCTGCAGGCTTTTCCGATAACTTTGGGGACTTGGGAGACTTCGGACGAAGATCCGGACTCGCTGCCTGGGCCGGCGGTGCAAGTGCCAGAAGCCTCTGGGTTGCGCCAAAATTAGCAAGTGCACCACCAAAACACGGTTAGGAGTGTTAGGAAATGTTTGGAATCCAGGAAATGACTCGAACTTAAACAATCATAAACATCGTGAACAATTAATCAGTGCGCCCACAAGACTCACCCGGGTGCAAGAAGATCCTAGAACTAGAAGCCCGCAACGCATCGCAACGCCAATTTTCTACAGCAAAATGCGGCATCTTCAATGTACATCCATGTGCAAGTACTGTGGTACTGTTGTCGCAAGCCAAGTTGCAACAATTTGCTGCAAATTCTCGGGGCGAATTGCCAGCTGGCCTCTGTGCGTTGCCAGCTGGGGCTCAAGTTCGAATTGAAAGTTTCGGATCTCGTCACAATGCCTGAGGATGCGACTTCCAGACTCCAGCTTCACGACGATTCTCCCAGGCCTCATGTCTATGAAGGTCAAACCACAAGTTACCATTCCTACTGCTACTCTTCCATATTTGGCCTGACATCCTGCATCTCCACAACAACCAGGGAGAGTACTGGGAAGGATCGTTGACCCGCAACACTTCAGCTTTGCAGCCGTTTAGCTCCGGCCTACCAGCACAGCTTTCACCACAAGCGCCACAAGGAGGCACTTATGCTAAGGTTGACCGATGCATACCCGTCACAATCGCCACATCTGGACCTCTTCTCAAGAGCGCACAGTCTCACCATCTCTGTTTCCTGTGATTGCGGGGAAAGAACAAGAATATGTGTATTCATATTATATCTATCTGAACAAGACTATTGTTAATATATTGCATTATATTATGTTATGTTATGTTATATTATGTTCTGTTATGTTATATTATATTATTATTATTATAATATTATATTATATTCAACAACTACAGTAACAACTGCTCGTAAGCAATCACTGAACAGAGAATCAACTACAACTCCCCCATCTCCGGCGCCTACCCCTTCCTAAACTATCTATCCGTTCTATGGCCAAGAACGCCACAGCCACACAAACTACTGTAGGGATCCCAACAAGGTCTCTGTCTACATATTTCATCCCATTTCTACGAAATTTTACGAACAAAAAATGGCCTTGCAAATGAGTCAACTTTGACCCAAGTCAAAGCTATCTCTTGTGAAAATTTGTGGAATGTCCTTGAAGGCCACCCCAGCAACAGTTTGGCTGAGTCTTGGATCTTTGGGCCTGACACCAGGAAACGCCCATTTCATCAGCACATATGGATTGCCTTGTCCTAGCAAATCTTGAAACCATACGGTGTGTACCGAAATTGATCGTTGCGTAACGGTGATGGTGATTTTTCTGAGCCAAGCACCATGGTACGTAGGGTATGGAACAATCGGTATGGTATGGTATGGTGATGTATGGTGTGAAATGCAGTGGTTTAAAACTGCATGTACTGATTTTTTTGATGATTCACGAGACTGGTCACTGGTTTTGAAGATTCCAAAGCGAAGGATTTGAAGAAACGCGTGCGCACATCCTTTCCAAACACGGTAGCCGTGGGAAGGAAGTAGATAATCTCTGGATAATATGTCCGGATTGTTCACCTTGAAACCTGCAGCCTCTTCCCTAGTACCGTTGCATCAATGCCCGCCTTGGAATTGGAGATGCCTGGCCATTCAAACAACATTTGCAAGGGCAATGGGCCAACATTTCGTCCGGCTATTCTCATTTTCGAAAACCGTGAGTGATCATGAGTCTGTAATTATATAATATTAATATTATATAGATACACAGAACACTGTCGTGCAATCTACGAGTCTACAAGCGCCAGGCCTTATTCTCCTGGTCAAGCCAAGCGAGGAAATCCTGCGGTGGCAACTTGCAAGGAGGCTCTTCTTATCTTACAAAAGTTTGAAATGTATGCGATATTCATATGCATTGGCATAGTATGATGATATATATATATATTTGAAATTATTGTTACATTAACTTATAATTTTCATAATAAGGTGCAACAAAAAGGACAATTGAAAAAATAAAAGGAAAAAGGAAGGAAAGGAGAAAAGGAAACGAAGGAAGAAGAAAGGACAAATCAAACAAAATTCACAAATGAAATGCAGAATTGGATCTAAAATCAATTTTGATTTACTTCAGAATTCAAAAAGGAAAAAGGACGGAAAGACAAAGAAAAGGAAACAAAGGAATACGAAATTCAAATTAAAGTAAGGCACATAAGCGGAACTCAAAACTATATGTTTTAGTTTAATTCAAAATCCAGTTGCATTTATATAGTTAAGTTTAGTTCTATTGCTTTGGCATTTGGGAGAAAAAAACAACGGCCTGCAGAAAGCAACGGTTCAATCACCTTGGACAACAAATGGTATGGCAACTGCAAGAAACGTGGGCACTGCAGCTTGAATTTTCTTCATCAATTTTGCCCATCGCGTGAAGGCACACAACAATATTTGCTTCGTTTCCAGCAAACTTAATGCACTCTCATATGGTTACAAGTTATCGTTTTTTTTTGGGCCCCTATCGCTTTACATGGTTTGGTGCACTTTCTCAACACAACTGGACCCTCCCTTACTAAAGTAGTCTACGCTCATTTTGACCAATTCATATATCAATTATCTATATTGTTTGTAGTGGAGATATGTGGAAATGTTGGTGATTTCACCAACTATGCTACGAGTTTCACGGGCTACGCACAAATGCAAAATGATGGATATCACAGTGTACAGTGTATCTGAAGGCAAATTTGATCAAGCAGTCACAGTACGGTCAGAGGTGATCAAAGACGCTCCTCGAAATCTTCTGTCTTGGCTTCTGGAGGAAGATGAGGCTTCAACTCCTCTCCTCAGCGCTTCGAACAGGAAAGATCTGCAATATTCATCGATATCCAACGATCTCTTGAGATCAGTTTCTCACTTGGCCCAATTGAGCGCCAACATGTTCCAAACAAATCCATTACAAATCCAATGTCTTGTGGAAAGAGATGACAGGATGACACAAATTGATTGTTTGAACTTGAACATTCAATAAAATTAAGGACAAGAGGGCAGCAGTATCGCATTTTCATTTCAGCAAAGGTCCGAGCCTGGAGTCTCGCGATCATATGTCATCATTTCTCCCAAACTCTTCTGAAGCGAGCCATGATTGAATGCCAAAGAAGACCGTGCGACACAACGCATCATAGCGTCGCTGGTCCGGAACTGATCAAAGAATATCAAACACATTTGCTTCGTCGTTGTCATTGATCCACGATCTTTTGAGCTCTGGCTGTGTGCAACTTGCTCAATTTTTCCCACCAATAGGCCTGATGTTCCCACAAAACACCTGAACATGTCAGCATGCATACTCCATGCAAAATATCCAGGAAAATTCTCAAGAATGTTGCTGTCTGCATGCCTGGATTCGGATCATCCTGCTCAACTTTTGCCATGTTACCATATGTTACCTCTCCCCTGTTCTTGCTGGCCCTACGACTGGTCCCAGGAGTGCACAGTGCAAAGTTGTTTGAGCTTGGTGAAAGATGGTGAAAGATGGTGAAAGCTCTCGCGGTTTCAGCAGAACAACAGCTGCTCTTGATTCCGCAGCGATGTCGTTGCAATGTGTTCTTCTTTTCAGTGTCATATCAGAATCTGGGCCTTTTGATCCTTTTGGCATGAGCTTCGAACACCTGAGATTCGATAGAATTGTATTCCTGCTGCTCTCTTTGCATGCGTAGAAATATCTCATATCGAGCCTTGTGGTATTCTTTCAAAGTTATGTCACTTGTCGGTTCCAATAGCTTCCCTGTTTGAGACATTCCTCGCATGGCTTCGTACACAGATTGAAATTCACCAGATGCAGTTGCTGCTAACATGGCACTACCACGAATGACATCGGCACCAGGGTTGTCAGTGCAACAAAAAGGCAAACCAAGAACATCACAATGCTCTTGAAGGTAGAGACTGTTTTGGGCGAGCCCACCACAAACATGAACTGCGTGAATGGCTGTAATACCTTCCCTTGCCCTAGATGAATTGATGGTATCCACGATTGCTCGTGTTGAGTACGAAAGCGCTTGCACCATGGCCAAATAAAGAACTGCAAGTGCATCGATGGAAGTAGCTCTCATGTTATCTCCTGCAGGGCCCAAACCTATGATGCTGCCTCGCAATGAAGGATCTGCCAATGGAGATCTATTGCCATTCAAGTCTGGACCAACAAATATGCCACGCGTCAGAAATGACACCTGACTTGTATTGCGCTGTTTTGCCAATGCCAGAATGTGTTCGCAAAGAAAATCTACAGGCTTTGCTCCAGCGGCACTGGCCTTTTTCTCTAGCGCTGGAAAAGATGGATGTGTTTCCATGACATAATCCAATGCAGCCCCGGCGGCACTTTGCCCTGCCTCATGCAGAAAAAGCCCTGGCACCATGGCAGAGTCGAAGGGTCCCCAAACACCTGGGATCAGAAAAGCCTTGCTGAGGAAGTCATGTGACAAGCAGAGGTGCCTGCAATCAAGGCCATGCGTGCTTCCAGTGGCGGCCAGGAATCTGCAGGTGCTGCACCCAAACAGCCAAGGCCGCCCGCATGAGCATCAATGGCTCCAACTCCCAAAGTCGTTGACTTTGACAGTCCGAGATCAGCCGCCGCCTTCTGGCCGAGGCTGACCGCACTGCCAAGGCCTTTCACATCACTACCCTTGCCAATCTTGCTGGTCTGCAAATCTCCCAAGCCTGACATCTCAAAGAAGTCTGGAGCCCAATCTCTCTTCTCCGCATCAAAGTTCCACTTGCAAACCACGGTGCACTGGCTGCGGATGCCAGCTGCAGTCTCTCCACCAAAGTCAGAAGCTCTATGCAACAAGTAATCTGCGAGGTCATAAAAATGAGTGGCCGCGGCATAAGTGTCCGGCCTATATTTTTTCAGCCATGCCAGCTTGGGCAACTCCATTTCTGGAAAAACTTTCCCACCCACGAAGTCCAACAATCTGTGCTTGGACTCGTTTATCATACTTGCTTCTTGAGTTGCTCGATGGTCGCACCACATGATTATATCATAACCAGCTCCAGATCTGCAAGGGACATCGTCCGGAAGATCATGTCCCACCGACAATGGCACATTGCCCTGAATTACCAACGAACAAGTCGCATCAAATGCAATGCCTGCGACATCCTCTGAACTCCTTGATGATTGGCGCAAAGCTTGGCGAACTGAAGTGCAACACGCCCTCCAAATCTCCTCAGAACTCTGTTCAAAATGCCCTGGTTCTGGTTTACGAATGGAAATGCTGCTGCTTGAACTTCCGAGCAAATGCCCAGCGTCGTCAAAGACACCAGCTCGGACACTGCCAGTCCCAACATCCACTCCAACAAAGCAAGTGCTCTTTGACAATTTCGACATGGTTTGACCAAAGGAACTTTGTTTGATCCCAATCAGCTATGTCGACTATGACTAATTAAGTGAGATGCATAACTGCATAACATGCCTGACAATTCTAATTGCATCAACAAGGTCGTTTGCAGTAATGCGCTACGCTCTGGGTCTTCTTGTGGTTGGCCAGAGAACTCTGCAACTGGTGCAACTGATATCAACTGGTGACATCAATGTAGCGTCTACGATTTGTCGAACAACTGTTACTCTGGGCCACATGAGGTGCTTAATGTTGCCTTTAGCTTGTAACGCACTCAACTAGCCAATAGTTTAATACATAGCAACCACAAAGTGTCCTTGCTGTCTGAGTCCCACACGTAGGATTCCAGGGTTGCAGTCTTGCCGTGCCAAGCTCCCACACACCAACCCCACTAGCACCTGGGCACAGAGTGACAGTCGTAGTCAAACTGCTTTGTTTATCCGTCTTCTGGCACGCCCGTCGATTTCTGGCCAGCTATTTACCTGTGGTGCTACATGTTGTGAGTGGCACCTTTACATTGCCGATGTCACCACCCTCCACGATTTTCGAACCCTAGCGTAAAACTCTGCAATGACACACATATCTACGCTTCCGCACTGGAAGCCCATCACATTGAGAGCCGACAACCTTAGATCATTTCGGCGCAATTGTTTTGGTTTTCCAATCATTAACCAGTTTGCCTTCTCCAAACACCCTGTGTAGTGCTATTGCAAAATCATTGCTGGGACATGCTGCGGAACCTAAGACTGCCATGACTTCAAGCGTGTTGAGGCCAGGACTTGCCGCAACCTTTCAGTGATTGTAGCCTTGGACGGGCACCCATCGCAGCAACCCCAACAGTCTAAGCTATTCTATTCCAAGATATTCCAAGTCGTTCTAAGCCAATGAGGTTAATCAACTGGCTGCATCCAAAAGGCTGGCTGTAGTTTTGGGCTGCTGCTGCTGGTGCCTGGGTGGGCCCAAACAAACACGTTTCTTCTGGGCAGGCTTGAAGGAAAAAAGGGGGAACCCGGGGAACTTGGGAAACCAGGTATTTTCCCGGTCAGAAACTGCAAACAACCAGCGATCAGCTTGCACAGTATATTATTTATTCGATGTTTAAGCACTGACACGCATTGACATGCATTGACTATCTCGTGCTTCGGATTTCCATCATGTACTGATATCAGTGACACAGCGTCTGGGGCAATGACTGTTTCCGACAGAGACAAACACCTTCTGGCTCCACTTGGAACATTACGCGTCAAGGACAGGGATGATGTCAAGTTGTTTTTTCTTTATGCCTGCAAAGAGACTTGCACATACTTGCACCCTGTCCTATGTCAATATACATGTTCGATCACTTTTGGTCCAAGACAAGAAAACACATGCCTCTTGCTCCGGTGCGCTGCTGCCTGAGCATAGTTTGCGTGAGAACGTTTCTGTTTTTCTTCGTTTCTGTTTTTGAGCAAGTACTGGACAATCTCATGAGTTTTGATTTGTGACAAAGTGTGCGAAATGCTTCAAGATCTCGAGCAAAACACTTGGACCATGCTTCCTCCCAAACTCAAAGCTTTTTAAATGAACATAGCTGGCCTTTACCCCGATCAGCACTTCGACTTCGGTCGTAGTCAGGATGAGACTCGACGCCGGGACTACTGCTCCTGCAGAGTATCGCTCCACGTGAAATTCAGAGGAACCTATGCCGTCCACAGACACACACACGCACAACTTTTCTTCCACAACTCGCAAACATTATCAAACATTAGTTAATATTGGTTATATTAGTTTAATAAGCAAAATGATGCCAAACGTACCCGAACCTTTTCAGACCTGGATGGACAGCAGTGAATTTCATGACGGCTCAATGACATACAAATGCGCCACATGTAAGAAACATTTAGCGGAGAAGTATGAACCACTCCTGCTGCGGCCACTGCCACGGATGATGGCCCCCAAGGGAACATCTGTTGTGGTGCCTTTCATTGCAAACTGAACAAATGGGGGTTGTACGAGACAATCGTGAGAACAAGCACTTGGCCCTGTGCCTGTGAGGATAGTTTTCAGATATTCTTTTAAAATCGATCAAGAAACGTTTGCCACCTTGGTGAAAATATGCGAAAAACACATAAATGAGAGTCAGCCCAAACCTGCAAGAGACATGCCTAAGGCATCAATCTACCCTTCACAAGTGGTCTTGCTTCCTGCTGTTTTGTTTTTACAGTAGGCCCTCTGCGCAGTCGTTTGCTTTTGCTCTCAACTTCGTAGGGTCTTGTTAATTCATTTATGGAATGTGAATTGAGCACTTCTATGATTTTGTCAAAGATTCTTGGACTGGCTTTGATAATCCTTCCATGTGCTACGTCTTGGACCATCAAGCTTCAGATTGGTGGCATTTTTTGCTTGCAAATGGGTTGCATCTTCACTCCGCTTCGAAAACCATCGATCGCTTTTTTTGAAGCTTGGGGCGCTCTGCTTTGGACCATCGCGGAAGATCACATTCACTCCACACAGATTGGATCTTGACCGGGCTTTGTGCCCGCAAGCTTTTGCGACTGTTCAATAAAAGGCGTAAGAGTGGAACACGGCCACACTTCGCGAAAATTCCGCCAATGTTGGAATCCCATCTGGGATCCAAAGTGCTTCTTGGGCCACAGTTTGCTTTGTCGAAACAAGACTTTTGAAGCTTCTACGATCACAAAGTTCTGGTAGCTCAAGGCAATATTGATTCTGGGGCGTATTTAGACGGCTGGTGCAGATTTGGAATCCTTTTGCACAAAGCGGTCATCCATGCCATCCTGCAAGATAGTGGGACTTCTCACTCAGGTCATCTCAATATCTCAGGTCAAGTCTTCTTTTGATTCCCTGAGTGCCAAAAGGCTTTTAATAGGCTTTTAGTATTTGCACATATTTTATATTATTTTATCATATTTTATCATATTTACAGCATGGTGATGCATTTCCATGAGGAAACATGTCTCTTGTTGGACTGCACGAAGACTGGAAGGTTTAAGGTGTCCTGACCCAAGCGGAGCTCGTTCCGCCGGCCCAAGACGTTGTAGCGATTCTGCGTCAGGAGCACGGTGGTCCAAATCATATCTGGTTGGTGGTTTGAACCCCTCTGAAAAATATGAAAGTCAGTTGGGATGATGACATTCCCAATATATGGAAAAATAAAAAATGTTCCAAACCACCAACCAGATATTCTGTGTCAGTTTGCAGAGTTTGTGTGAGCACCTTCACAATATTCACATACCTTGACAATACACAATACGAAGAAATGGACAAGACATTCTGAAGAGGCTGGCTGTGCAATTAATCATCCTAAAAACATCCAAAAAGTTATCTTGCATGCTGCTGTGCGATTTCATGGTTCCATCAGTGTGCATCAGAATTGTTTCCCTTCTTGCAATTGAATTCTGTCAGTCTACCCATCCATCCCTTTTTCTCAACAAATCTTCGGCCTTGGCAATCACCTTGTACGCTCCATCCCGCAAGGTTTTTGGCAGCACAGACTCAGCTACCTGCAACATGTAAATTACACATGGCCCATCATGTCCCAAGAGAAATGGCATGTTCGATGCAGAACTTTCTGTTTGCCAATATATAAAGGCCAGCTGGCCAGTGGCGATTAAGGCGATTAAGAGCGATTGACGCATCATGACCCATCTACTTCCAGCTTTCGTCAACGAAGGATCGGCCTTGCTCAGTCCCTGCAAGACCCGGCTTCCGTCGAGCTGCTGCCCGACCTTGAAACATCTCCAAAAGGCCATGGCAAGATTCAACGTTGGACTTCAGGCCGTCCAATAGTCCAATGTTGATTGAACTTGTTTGGATACATTTTATGCAAGGTAAGACATAAATCATCATAAATCACCCCCATCCTCAGCTCAAACAGTCTTGGGCGCGAGCAAAGACCACAGCATCAGACTGTGCAAGGCAGCTGCCATCCGGTTTCACCACCAACATGGAGCTCAAGTCCTGGTGAAAGCAGGGAACAAAAAGTTTTTTTAATAGTTTTTTGCATTATTTTGATCAATTTTGCACCACCAACAAATGTTTTCAAACTTTTTCTGATTCTTCGGCCCTGATCCACAGGCTTGAACTGCAAACATTGCAAACATTCCCATAGAATAATTCTGAAAGGCAGTCCTTGGCTTCTCTACCACAGAAGACCAGCAGCTCTCGCCCAACCTCTGACTGTAGCGCCGAGAAGCGGAGCTTGCGACCATCTGGGTCCTCCAGCTGAGATCAGCTGAGTGGTCTTGCTTGTGCAGTCTTCAACTTCCCAGTGCCCATGCTCCAACGCTTCGTAGGTCGAAAAACACAGCAAAGTGTTGGGCAAACTTCGTGCATTGGGCATACTTTGTGCATCGCTATGCTCACTATTGACCTACATGCCCATCCATCCCTGCAATTCTCAACTAAACGCAGGTCTTAATGAAAATGGCAATGAGAACGGCCTACATCTCATGAACTTCCCGCAACATCCTTCTGCAGAGCCACGTCAACCGCGCTGTTGCACATATTGCAAACACCTTGTCAGGAGAAGACAATACATGAAAACACCAGTTACAAGTATGAGATCAGAAGACTGACACATACTGAAACCCTAAATGTGAAATTGATATCCTGGCGCGTTTCGCAAGTATCGGCTGAGACTGAGGGAGAATGAGATCTAGCTCTGTTGCGAACCCTAGCTTTGGAGTCTTAAAGATTCATAAAGTCTTGACATGTCTTAACCTCCAGTGGAACGCGATTAGCTTTCTGCCGAGATGCCATCGTACAAGACGATAGGTCTTGAATCTCCATTGAACAGCTGGCCAAACGTTGCCTTTGCCTCAATGGCAAGCAAACAGCTTGCTCGAAACCACAACACTAGGGCGAGGTCAAGGGGACAGTCCTTCCCCCCCTCTTCAAGTTTGAATTATATAAGTGATGCGTAGGTGCGACGATGTGCAATCCATACGAGGGTGGGGCATCCTCAAGAATCCAGCAAGCAACTGAACCCACCCTGCAAAAAAGGCTTCCATCTGGAAAAAATGGACCATGGCTTCCATATGCTCCCAGAAATTCAGACCCAGCTGATCCCAGCTGATGAATTTTTCCGGCATCAAGCCACTGTCTCCGCAGTAGGAGATGTCGCGGACCGTGGGACACGGCTCCGGGGCTGCGAAATGACCCCGACGAAGGCATAGCTGAGAAAGGCTGGAAGCAGTGGAAGCAGCAATGTAGGACCTCTGCGGTGCCTGAAAGCCATGGCTGCAAACTGCTCGCTGACTAAACTGCTGACTAAACTGCTGACTAAACTGTTGTAAACTTCCAAAGATCTTTCCAAATGTGGCTAAGGGACGCTGACGTAAAAATCCTATTGGAAACCTTTGAGGTGTCATAGAAAGTAAGGTGATACTACCACTTTCCTTGGATCCTCACAACTGGGTTTCTACCATTGCTACAAGTAATTATGTTTTTTTCCTGTGTGGATGCTGCTGGTGAGCAATACTTCAGGATCTGATTCAAGAGCTGCGTCGATGCTGCAGAATCTCCTGTGCACCTCTCATCATTTTACGGACTACCAGCTATGTGTTCCTACAAAGGGGATAAAATGGCAACACCATTCAATATGCAATTCAATATGCAATTCAATATGCAATTCAATACGCAATTCAATATGCAATTCAATATGCAATTCAATATGCAATGTACCCATCTGTCCACACGTGACGTTTTTGGACATGATCACTGCAGCAGAATTCGGCAGAACCTTTGTCCTACCACTTCTGGGCGGGCAATCTCTGCCATGTCCAATCAATCTGTCACACAGACGAGTACTAGTTTCACCAGTTCCACCAGGTACGGACTGGTCCTAGGGAACTAGTGCAGCTAATGCAGTAGCTGTTCCTCAAGGTCAACGCAACCGGTAGCTAAGTCGTCTTCACGGTGGATGAAAAGGCTGGGCAGGTAGTGTCCCTGCGATGAGCAGGTCTGTCACTTTGTTTCACTCCGGCCGTCCAAATCCTCCAGACTCCGCGCATCAAAAGGGGAATTCGATGTTGAAAATGGATGAAAATGCCAAAATATATATAAACAATTGCAAACATCCTTTTGAAAAAATCTAAACTAATTCTAAACTACCAATACCTGGTGACAACCTGCCTTGTCGGGCATGTAGTAAAGTGCTTTCTGAGCAGTTGCCTCCAAAAGATCCAAAAGTGCGAGGACATTTCAGCTGATCTACTGATCTCTGATGTGTCACGAAACTCGGGCGCACCACTTCCTCTTCGAGGAAATTTGTAACTGCCTGGAAGCGAGCAGCATGCTCTGGAAAACCCACAAAGTCCTTGCATTATGAAGCCGAACAGAAGCGGTTTTCTGTTAAGTTGATACAAGTATACCGTAGGTGATGCTGCTCCAAGTGCTAAGGACTTTGCTTACAAAAGCCTGACTTGCAGTGGCGGATCCTTACTCTGATTATCCTCATGGTAAAGCTGTGTAGCTCCACCCAAGAATTTGCAATAGATTGCCACAACGTGCGTTCCTTGAAATCAATCACACCCTGTATGTCCTCTCTAGCACCTGAAGGCTAAAAATATGAAAAGAGGACAAGAATCTCGTATCTACAGCCAGATTGCAGAGCATCATGGACTAGCATCTGTTTGTATCACTCTTACGTTCCCAACAGGCTGCCCATTCTGTTCGTGCTATTATGCAAGTCGTTGAACATATCAAATGCTGATGGGCACAACGCCCTGCTAGGATGCTCACTGTGATCCGCAAACATCCGGGCAATCTGTGAATATTTATCCCTACCAAAATGAATGATATTGTCTGTGGTTTACAAGTTTTTCACAAGCAACGGGCCTCATCTGAGTCTGGCTGCTCCAATCTCAGCGTTGCGAACAATTGAAAATGACTTTCGCTTTTCTGTTTTGATCACTTGAGGATCACCATGGATCACCTATGAATCATGAACCATCCATGCACATTCTTTGCTCAGGCCGACTCAACGACAACATCACACGTCGTCTTCCTTCAAAGTAGACCTTGAACATGCTGAGCTTGTCAGGTTAACCAGGGGAGTGTGTGCGCTCGAATGTAGAGACTATAATTCTGATTGGAGCACATATCAATCATTCATTCATCATTATCATATAATCCATATCAGACCTAGCGGCGGGAGAAATCGGAGCACAAGCAAAAAAAATGAAAGGGAGAAGGCGGGAGAAGGTCAGGGTGGAGGAGTTTGTGCAATGCCATGAATGCATCAAGTTCGAATGCAAATGTCTGGCCTGAGCTGGCTCCTTGTACCAAGCAACTGCCTGGCTTCACTGTAGCACTGCAAGAGCTGCGTGGAAACCAAGCCCGCAAATCATCGTAAATTGATGCAACTTGTTTGTTGAAAGCTTCATAAGGTTGCAAGGAAAAAGAGTTCGAAGGGGAGTCCAAAGCAGCGGCCTTCGTTTGTAGCTCTAAATAATCGTAAAGGAGCTTTCGGTTCTCTTCGCTTTCAAACCTGCAAAACCAATTCACCGTAACCTGTCCATTGGCCTGCAACAAAAGACCTCAAACCCCTCTAAGATCCTCTAAGTCTCTAAGCTCTACTACCACTACATACTTCTTACATCATATTACATCATATTACATCTTATTACTCAGAACTTCCAATCATATCGAATTCGCCAAATCCATAGTCCATGATGCCCATGTTCAAGCCATAGCCATGACATGCCATGACATCATGATGCATGGCATACCAGGTGGCTGACCAGGTCAATAGGCAAGCGTCAGTGAAGGCATCCACCAAAGCCTGCGGCAACCAGAGTGATTATCACAGGGATAGTATATGATAGTATGATAATGTATGATATATCCGCGAAACGTGAAAGATCTTCGATGTTGAAGGGTTGCATGATGTATTCCATGCACGATTGCGACTACTGTACTCTTATTTTTTCTTTTTTCTTGGAGAGTGCCAATGTAGAAGCATGGAATGGTCTGGAAGTGGTAGCGAAGTCACATCATCCAAAGTGAATCTCAAAATTGCGGACAACGTGGAATCGTCTTCCCGTCTTGGTAGGACTGGGGTCGCGCCGAAGACGACATGCCAAATGAGTTCCTCACTGTCAGTGGGGCAATCATGTTCAAGTGACTACTTGCCATATATACATTGCAAGAAGAACAAACCTCTGAACACTATGGCTGAGAATGTTGGGTATTCTTAGATTTGAGATACCCCTCCATTTCGTCAACTCTTATTTCCTCCCGAACATGAAGAAAGTTCTACGGCATGAGAGCAAACGACATCTTCGGATTGCGAAAGCCGCATGCATGGTGCAGCTCAGCTTCGTAAAGGTAACAAAGCCTCATTTGGAATGCTGTGGTCTCGGGGACGTTTTCATTTTCAGACTCCCCAGCCAGTCTCTCCTGCCTGAGATCAGCAAAAATGTTCCATTCCGATCGCATGCTCGATGCGGAAGACCGATTTGATTCGTATTTGCACCCAGCAATGTCTTCAAAGTTATTTTTCAACAGGTCTGCAGCTTTCTGAAAGAAAGCCAGTCCGCGCTTCAAAATCTGATTCCGGTGGACCACAAATTGTGAGCAGCAGTATGTCGCCAGAAGACGGGCAGATGGCAGTCCAAGAACCTTCATGACGGAGTCAAGACATGGAGTCCAGTACAACAAATGTCGGTCGTTGTTCAGATGCAAAAATTCTCCTGGAAGGTGATACACAAACGTCCCGGATGCCATCAACTTGAGCACCATGTTCAAATAAGCCAAGTGCAAATGCCGCGGCGCATCATCTTGGAGGAAAACGGTCCAATCGGAGAGGTCAGCAAAATACCTGTGAATATGAAGCAGGTAGCCACCGCACTCATCACTTGACTGCATTGCTCCATCACCTCTTTGATCGACAAACATTGCTGGGATGCAGTGCAGCTCTTTGCAAAAGGAGTGGATCGAAGGATTCTTTGAGCACTTCAAATAGACCAAAATACGATGCTTCGCAGGCAAACTTAGGTCATCCAACCAGTCCAAATGCCCCTTGCAAAAGACAATGACAAGGTCAACCTGGGCGTCCATTTGCTGCTGGATCTCTGACAGAAATGCTAAGGACATCTAAGGACCAAAATATGTCGAAAAAACTGGGGGACTCTTAACTGATTATTGAAATCACTGGGAGATCGGATGCCTGTCTCTCCATTCAAGAATTTTGAACAACACTTCAACACTTATGTCAATGGCAAGCCAAGAGCAAACAACAAATCAATGTAAAGCACGAGAGGCGGATTCACTTGGAGTCGAAAATGCTACAGCTTTTTGAAGCTTTAGTGACCTTGCCCCTGCAATTGCTATAGGCCATGTTCGCATCATCACACGGTAATGATCCATTTCGAAGCTTCCGTTTGGCACCGACACCATCTGCCGCAGCAAGGTATGTGCTCTGAATCTCTGCATTCGACCCCAAAGATCGTCTGCTTTGAAAGACAAGCGCAGCTCTGAATGGAACAGCAGGGAAGTGATGAGCATTCCAGGACACACCTCAAAGAGTTCCTCTTGCCCTTCAGAAGTCAAAGCTATGACCCAAAGTGTCTCTTCAATTGGTGGTATTCCATGACCCTGGTAGAAATGCAAAAACTTCTCTTGCAAGTCATGGGCCACCAGCACACTCCGAAAGCATTGGTTTCCAGTCAGAACTTGATCTTCCAAAGGGTTCAAGGCTTTGATGCTGGTCAGATTTGCGTAGCGATTACCACGTATGGAGTCTTCAGTGGCCAAGCAAACGGTGATTGCAGTGCGGAAATTCCACAAACATCCCAAATAGTGTTCTTTGGCTATCTGCCCCTGCCATTGATGAGAAATAAAGTCCTGAGTGGCTACAGAATGCGTGCTCAGCAGTACGAACGGAATGTGAGCACCATGGCGCATGATGCACGACTATGCAAGAGTACTAAATTGTTGGCGTTCCTGCCAGAAGTTGGTCCAAAAAGAGCAAAACATGATCTGCGAATGCAAAAGTACATGAATGGGAGTCAGCGCAGCAGGCAACACATTCAATCATATCATTCGGAATCATTCAAACTACGAAAGGCATGGCACACAGCAAACTCCAAAGATATCTTCTCTTGGACATCCGCCTCATCCAAGCGTTCCAAAGGCTCCAAACTCCTTCAAACACTTCGCCATGTGCATGATGCAACCAGCATCAAGGGAGCACAGCGCACTTTTCACAGCGGCTTTAGTTTGCTGATTCAAATGGTAGGAAGACAAATGGTTGCTTATTCTTTTCTGTGACACTTATGCTCAAACCTGCTCGAACAATCAGTTTTTTTGCGGAAGTTGGCATTTTGTGGAAGAGTTTCGGCGGAACGTGCTGCCCTCCAATGGACTCCAGTGTTGCGTGTCTGTGTCTGTGTGTTTCTGTCTGTTGGTATCTTATGGATTCTTATGATAATTCCTTATGATAATTCTTATTCTTTTTCGTATGGTATCTAATTCCATCTCTCATTCCTTGTTATTCCTTCTGTGACCGGAAAGAATCACGCTTGGTTCATTTGACTCGCCACTCGCCATGACTCGCCGGTCCCTTGGTGAAGAAGGTCTCGCTCTCGCTCTTGGCGTTGTCGTCTTTCGGAGCGGTTCTGCCTCATTGTGGCATCGGGCAATCCTGGATCCTGGTGAAACACCTCGACTTTCTTATCTCTATTGATTCCATCTGTCAGAGACTGCCAACGAAAGCCAAAATAGCCAAAAGATGCCAAAAGCATGCAAACAATGCCGGGAACTACTGTACAGTATCGTTCCATATCGTTCCTGTTCAATCCTTTCCAAGTAATAACTAAGCCGAATTGTTCGGTGGGTTGAGGCCCGAGCTCCAAAGACAGTTCTTGAGCAGATTCGAAGGCCTGGTCACAATGTTGACTTGATGTTGCAAAAGAAAAATACTTGGCTTTTCATGGCGATTAGGGAAAGAAGCAAGGTGAGGGCTGCCCAAGCACATTTCCAGAAGTAGAGCACATGGACGGAACAAAAAAAAGACGATCTGGAGCTGACCTGTTTCTCCTCGTCCCCATCATCCTCATTGTTCTCCCCATTGTTCTCGTCATTTGCATCCTCCCATGTGTGCGCAAGTTTGGAACTTTCAGATGTTGTTACATGCTGTTACGTTCACAATACGGTATTTCACTACAACAGTTTGCAGCCGCACTTTGCGATCTTTTTTTCGATTGCCAAGAACAAACATACCATTCCTGTAAACACGTGCAGTGCCTGAGCACGCAACTGTAACTTTGCTGCGGCTCAGGCCAATCGCGTGGTGATGATTGCTCCCAGTATTTGCTGCCACTTGCAGCAATCCCGAAAGTTCTTCATGCCACCAACTCTGTAACGCACTCTTTGCGTTCAGGCAGCAATGGCTTGCAAATACCTCAAGTGTAGCTGGCTGCGTTGTTTTTTCTCACTATATAACAGTTTTCAGCCTAGTCTCTGTGCAAGCTCAACTGAGTGTCGGACCTTTGCAAAGAAAGGCTTGCTTCCATCACTGTAGGCTGCCTGCTTGTCCCGGCAAAGGAAAACCCAAAGATAGTGAATAATCTAATGAAGTGGGCAGGCGAGATTCAAAAGTGGAAAGGTTTCTTGAAAAAAACATTGTCTAGGGCGACAAACACAATATCTTCACGTCACCAAAGTCTGCATACTTCAAGAACCATGCCTTTTTTTGAAGATCGAATTGCTGGTAGCTAGGTGGCCTGCAACTGAGCATAAAGCACTTGCTTTTGAAGAAACTTCAACACCCACTCACTCACAACTAAATATCATGATTTCGCAAGACACACGTGTTGTTTCAAAGCAAAGGACGCGCATCAGTAGATGTGATCAGCTGGCCTTGTTCTTCTCCGTGCCACTCAAAATGCGCTGCCTCAGCTGCGTTGAAGGCAAATCACCTGTGCCCTATGAAGGCTGAATTGCTCCTGATGGCTATTGGATGTTGTTGTATCATCTTATTAGATGTTATTAGTACATGCAGTTGTAAAAGCAAAGCAAGCTTATGCGTCAGTTACGTTCGCCCCTCCAAACATCCGCAACTTGTCTATGTTCAAGGAGATGAGGAATAATGTTTTGGAGACGTGTGAAACTTTAGAAACCAAACAAGCAAGTAACTAGAGTAACTTATGACCAGTTGCATCAGCAAACTGCTTAACAAGCAGGGAAGTTTCTCCTCTTCCATGCCACCAGCACAGGCTCCCACATCCAAAAGGAAACTGCATAGCTCCTGGACAAGCTGAGGGAGAAGCATCTCTGTCGATTTACATGCATATGACGGTTTGTCAAAATGTCTTTGTCTGGTTTGGTTGATAAATCGTAATTCCATGCATGCTGCTTCATTTTCGAATTTAAAAAATATGACTTGTCTAAATAGATCTAAATAGTATGAAACCCTGCATTTTATCTTTTATGTTTGAAACCGAAGCTAAAACCTGCAGGAAATGCTAACACACATCTATATGGAGTGGGTGCCGCTGCTAATTATTAGTGCTGGAAATTCAAGAATTGTTCATCTGCTGCAAGGCTTGTCGTTGCCTTTGCTGGCACTGTTGCTTTTGTCAAACAGAAAGGATAAACTGAACTTCTCTGACGGCGACTGTCGCCAGCGGGGATCTAGCGGGTAAATTTACGTATCATTTCGCAAAATTGAAGAACACACTTAAAAACATAGGAACATGGTTGAGTAGCAGAGAAAATCACTAATGTTTAAGGCGCTAACAATTATATCATACTATATCTCAATTTTTCTTCATGTTGAAATACTAAGCAGTCGACAACACATACAAAAATCTTTGAACATAACTTTCCTTCGTACCAGTAAGTCAAACTGCAGGTGCCATTTCTGTGGTGTTGCAAATTCAAAGTGTTCGAGGCCTTCAATGAGAATTGCATCTGCGATATGTATATATATATATGGGTTCGGTGCGTTTTCCGGGCTGGGGCAAATTATCATTTTTTTGCCCCTAAAATCTATATTGGGTGTTCTGGACAACGCATCGAACCTGGACATGATCATAGATTCTATCGTGGTTATCTTAATTGGATTTAATTGGTAACAATAACATGCTTGATGTTGAAACATCTGCATCTGCTCTCAAATCAATCATTCATCTTCTCTCAGATCATCCACTCATCAACCCAACATGTTTATAAACACATGTTTGTTTATAAACAGTTTGCTTCAAATAAAATCCAAAGACACGTATAACACATAATTCAGCACACAAAACAAACCAAAAAAACAAAACAAAAAAACAAACAAACCAAAAAAACAAAACAAACCAAAAAACAAAACAAACCAAAAAAACATACTTTACTTCGTGTGATCCCCACCATTACATTTATACATTTTGTTACTGGCAAATCTTCTGGCATTCTATCAGACATATCTTCTGGCGTTTTATCTGGCATTCTATCTGGCATATCTTCTGGCATTCTACCTGGCATATGTTCTGGCATATCTTCTGGCATTCTATCTGGCATAGCTTCTGGCATATTATCTGGCAAATCTTCTGGCATTCTATCTGGCAAGCATTCTGGCACTTTATCTGGCATATTTTCTGGCATTCTATCTGACATTCTATCTGGATCTATCTGGCATATCTTCTCTCATTGGATCTGGCATTCTATCTGGCATATCTTCTGGCATTTTATCTGGCATATCTTCTGACATTCTATCTGGCATATCTTCTGGCATCCTATCTGACATCTTATCTGGCATCTCTTGTGGCATTCTATCTGGCCGTTGAGGTCCAGCGGTGCACACTGAGCTGGGCAGGTCCCAGGTTGAGGTCCAGCGGTGCACACTGCGCTGGGAAGGTCCGAGGTTGAGGTCCAGCGGTGCACACTGAGCTGGGCAGGTCCCAGGTTGAGGTCCAGCGGTGCACACTGAGCTGGGAAGGTCCCAGGTTGAGGTCCAGCGGTGCACACTGAGCTCGGACGTTGGC
>Ga0126342_10007064_pt1 | contig 19985 bp, 16 predicted proteins | sample Cyp1metagenome_FD_92528 | JGI IMG/M metagenome (GOLD analysis project Ga0126342, IMG submission 92528) | Coral microbial communities from Lord Howe Island, Old Settlement Bay, Australia - Cyphastrea 1 metagenome | ecosystem: Host-associated > Invertebrates > Cnidaria > Coral ... | reverse complement strand
TGATGATGACCCTAATGAAACTTGTCAATTCCGCGACGAAATTTCGTCACGGAATTGACAAGTTTTACCAACCTAATTCGGGTTTGCGCAGTTCTAGGACCTGGGACGAGGCTATATATACACAGTATTATACACACATTTTGTCTATATTATGAATGCGTTTACAGGAAAACGGTGGAATCCCAAAAGACCGGCCTTAAATATTCAAGCATTCTGTTGGCATTCCCAACCCCTTCCTGACAGCGCTGAGGTCAGTACTTGGGGTATGATTTAGGGGGTTGAGTACCTTCTCAGACAGTGTTTGGATCAAAAGGGATATTATATCAAGTTAATTATGTACATATACAGTCATCTTGCAGAAGGTGGAATACGGAAACTTCAAAAAAAAAAATCTAAAACTGGAATATCTCGAAAATCTTCAGGATATATTTGTTTGATAAGTGTCCAATTATATATATATATATATATATATATATATTCCCATGATATCTCCCATTGGTTGAATTTATCCTCGGCCCTCTTCCTAAGAAGGTACTTGGATCCATAGGGTATAGTTATGATGTATGATATATGGCTTTATCTGTGAATGGGGCATACCACCTATGGCTATTCAGCAGGAAAAATGATGATAAACCAAGAGATTTGGAGATACCCTCTTGCCCTTATCCATATGGCTAACAAACTGAGTACCGAATTTGCATGGCCGACTAAAATAAGTAGACTAGATACTAAATACTTAATTTATCTTAAAATATCTCAAATTGGTCAACCTTATTCAAACTTCACCCAGACCCAGCACCTTTGTTTTGTAGCCCATGTCCAAGTGTCACATGCTCATCAACAGGAACCTTCAAAGTGGGTAAAGAGCTGCTATTCAAAGAAAAGATACCTGGCGGTGGAGTTCCCCCTTGCTTTGCATGGAAGGTATGCGGCTATTGGATAAGAACAGCTTTCGCTGCGTGAAAAAAAATCCTCCATTTAAGGAATGAACCTAAACAACCAAGTCATCAAGTCTTACACAGTGACGCAAATCCATCAACATCTACTGGCTGAGTATGACACTCTTGACCCACACTCAAGTTGTCAACAGCAAAGCTGAAGTCCCGCTGACTCATACCACAACGTTTCAGGTACCCTCTATAGTAATTTACTATAGCTATGGAAAATTTGACCATTTTTGATATGATGTACCTAGCGAAGATGGTGATTTCCCCATAGCTGTGTAACATAAATCTCCAGAGGCTACTACTACATCCCTTAAGTCTTACCTATAAAATCCCAATAAACATCACATCAATTGATACTGGTTGGTGGTTTTAACCATATTGAAAAATCAATGGGAAGGATGACATCCCATATATTATGGAAAAACAAATTCATGTTTGAAACCACCAACCAGGGTAGTATACGATAGTCAATATTCCCGTTAGTACCCATTTCGTTCTTCCCGTTTTTTGTTGCGAATCGTCGTCCAGGCACAGTGGTGTTTGGTCACATTCATCAAGGCATGAGTGTCGTTGAAGACTTCTTTGATGTATCCTGAGGCTGACATGTGTCTAGTTCTAGTTTTGAATAATTTGAATATATCCAATAATTTGAAATACTGAGATCATTATGAAAATATATGAACATATATGAACATAAATGGCGATAAAAGCAACCAAAGCAATAGTTTTAGTTCTTTTTTGCCAACGATATTGACCGATCATTGGGTCTTTCAGAAACTGAAAGAAAACCCAGTTCTGAAAAAGTGATGTGGCATCACTGGACGTAACTTAACTAAACTTGACTCATGCTTTAAGCCTCTTAAAGTATGCAAAGGAACAGGCACAAATGGACAAACAAATGGACATAGCTTTGGGATGTTTTGGGTGCTGAAAAGCAAAAAAAGAAATGACTTGGGTTGGAATATAAAGGTAGACTCAAATAGGGGACCACCACTCCCTCAACCACCGGTCAAGGAAAAACATATCAAGTTGGTGATAAGGTAATTCTTTAGTAATTTCATGAAATATTCCATTCATGTGTATATATATATATATACATCATCAAATATGTCCTTTAATACAAAAACACTAGACCCACAATTCATATATCATATATCCCATCAACACCCATTAACCAGTTTGAGAACCGCCGTCCAGCATCCCATGGGCAGAAATGGCAAGGACATATTGAACCAAATCGTTGCAGTGTATGGCTTATCTCGCACAGCTCCGGTGATGTAGACTGGCATGTCTTTTGTGAGATTTGCCTGAGCGCTGTGTCTGAAAATGATGACAACAAAGTCCAGTAGCTAAAAACACCGATCAATGATCATAAGTTTCCCATCATTATCTGAACATAGCGACATGTTGGGCGCTTAAATAGTTTCGGAATGTTTTGGACACACACGTACATGTCTTGGAAACAAAAGTGGGCATTCTGGGACTGGACACTCCAAGTCCCATACGGCGAGGGGCGAGGGGCTTTGGATTTTCATTTCATTTTGAGGGACCGAAATCGCTGTTCCGCCAGCAGTTTGTTGTGCTCCCGAGTCTTGTTGGTCAGATCCTACCATGTTTTCTTGGCAAAATCCCGATTTTTGGTTGGCTGAAAGTCCTTTTTTGGGTCAAGCAAATCTCCCGCTGTTCTGTGTGTCAGTACCACCCCGGTGGGAAACACGGTTTACTCTCAACTGTCTGATGAATTTTGGGCACATCATCCCCCTAAATGAGGTGCTAATCTACAGGGGGTATTTGATATTAGGAAGGCTTTCATCCAAGCCATAGAAGAGGAAATCTCATTTTTTTTCACGGAGTTTTGCCAAATATTCCCATAAACATGGGGGACGAACCACTACCACCAGCAGGGAGCATCGGGGTCTGCTGCGCGCCCACAAAGTCATGGTGAAAGAAGGGTTGTCTCTTTCCCTGCATCAAAACATCAAAAAACAATGGTACAATGAAGTATTTAACATGTATCATACATGTCTATCTATCTATAGTAGCTATGTGATATGCGTATGTATTCTCTATATCTATATATGTACATGTATATATATATATATACATGGATAGTATGGGCAAACACACACAATTAAAAGACAACAGGTCATTTTGGTTGCGCTGAGATACTTTTGAGGACAATAAGATCTCAAATTCCTGGGTGTTGGGCAACATCTTCAGAATCTCGCTATGAATCATGTTGGGGTTCACCATCTCGGGCAAATAGAGGGCCTGGATGACGCAACAACGTCGTTGCCACAGCTTGTGGCAGGAAAGGTGGGGATTTCGGACCTCCATAATATGTCGTGTTATACCCGGTATGGATCCAAACACTGTCTGAGAAGGTACGGCTAACCCCCGAGAAAATCATAGCCAGTCGTACTTCCTAAGAAGGTACGGCTGGATCCATAGGGATATAGTGACATTCGACCAAATTGTACTTTAGAAACTGAAGATCAATGGGGTTTGTGTGAACATAGTATGAATAGTATTCCATATTGTTGATGGTTCAAAGCCCTATTCACAACCAACTCAACTATTGTTAATCAATACATACCCATTTTGGCTGGTTAAAACCCCTTTTGACACTTTATTAGATGATGGTGTAATCCCAACATTTAATAACCAACCAATCCCATTAAACCATATTAAATCCCATCAACATCCCCAGTCCATCCGCAAAAATGCAGACAGTGACATTCATGTTTTTCATGTGTTGATGTTCAAAATGAATCGGGTGACTATTTAAATTAATCATCATCATAGATAATCACATGACACCAATTTAGTCAATCCATATTCTGGAATCTACTTGGTTTTGTGTACTAGTTACTCATCAATGATCATAATTCACTAACCTGAAATAAGACCATATTAATAATCACATTGGGATAATGATGATTAGGATCATTTTAATCATATTAATATTATTACATTAATAATCATAGTAATATAATTATGATTACCATCTGGTTATTTAACATAGCCATGGAAAATGGCCCATCTATAGATGGTATACCTAGCTATAAAATGGTGGATCTTTCCATGGCTATGTTAGTCATAACCAGAGGGTAATATTGTGAAGATCATATTAGATTAATATTGTTAAGATCAAAATAGCTGGTAAATGGATGTTCATCCCCCTAAAAATGGTATTAATAGGTATTGATCCATACCCATATTGGGATAATTGTCCCCTTACTAACCATGATTCCAGGCTTTTTTTGTCCGCCTGCAACGAAACGGTGATGTTCTCCAGCACCGTGTCGTTGATCACGTCCTGGGCCAGCACCTCGGGGGAAAACAGCGATTTTAAACCATCCATGGTGCAACAAAACGCATGAAGAATTTGGTGGTTTGTTTTTACTATTTTTTTAAAAAAATGGGATAAAATCCCGGAATGGAATTGATTGTCAAACTTTGGATTTTAAACCATGTTTGTCCAAACATGGGCAAGGGGTCTTCAATTTATGGGCATTAACGAAGAAAATGATAGTTGGGCTCAAGGTAGGATTGTTGGGTATGGTTCAAATTAGAGCACCCATGCACCCAGAAAATCGGAAATCAATGCATTTCTTGGGGCCTCTTAACCATCACAAAATGTGAATGATTGATTGATCTTGAGCTATTACCATGTCAAGAGACTTTGACCCATCCAGAAATGTAAAAAAAATACTTGGTTTCAACGCACCATAGGGTCTATGGACCAGAATGACAAAAAACAACACGTGATTTAACTGTGAAAAAAACGTCATAAGATGTGATCTGAACTATCAAACAGTGATCATTTGATTATCAACATCATAACCTATATCCGATTCTCAACCACAGTAGGGGGCAATCAAATAAGTCATCCCAAGAATCCAGGTACACAGAATTTTGCAAAAAATGATTCGGGACATACATATATTCATAAACCTATATATCTTTAAAATCTCATAACTACACCAGTTTTTCCATAATTTCCAATAGCTGATCAAAATAATAATTCATTTCATGTTTTTTCACTATTCTTTGTGGAACCCGCTGATTTGAACCCCTCTGATGGTCTTCCAAAAAAAAGGGAGAAAACTGTTTAACGTCGATCATACCACCTATCATCACATACAATCCCATACAATCCCACATACATTACAATCCCATATATGATCCGATGTTAATCCCATAATCCCAGTTATAAGTTGGTTAACCCCATGAATACTAAAGTTATAAACCAATATGTATCAGTATAATGGTTTATAAGTCGTAAGTATCTTAAACCAGAATCATATAAGACATTTTAAGGTTGTAACAATCCCATATATGAATGAATACTCTAGTCAATGATACGTACCCTCTGGTAATTTAACGTAGCTATGGAAAGATCCACCATTTTTCATGGGAAAACTCACTATAAATGGTCATTTTCAATAGCTATTTTGACATAACCAGAGGGTATATCCCATCAATATCCCATTGAATCACCATAAAATCCCATTAAATCACTATAAATCCCATTAAATCACTATAAATCCCATTAAATCACTATAAATTACCAGAGGCTAATGGATATTATATCTGGGTTTAGTTGGTCAAATCCCAATGATTTTTCAGCTCACCATCGTCACCATCTCCTGGGAATCCCCACCATTTGCTGAGCTTCTTGAGCCAGAGATCCCAGGGTGGCATCCTGAGCAACGTGTTTTTTTTGGAACATGCTCGAGGGAAGTGTGTTCTATGTATCTGTGCAATTGTAATCGAATCTTCTGTCTATCTCTCTATATCCCTCTACATACGTTTTGTATAATAGCTATATAGCCTGCTTGAAGCCCAGATGAAAAGTCCCAAATGTACAACATCAAGCCGGGACCCACTCGGCAGGAAGAGAAGTGGATTGGTCTAGGGGAAATTCATGTTTTTTGAACCGGAAACCATGGTTTATATAAACAAATCTACAGGTTTCCTTCAACCAATTCTGGCATATGAACGACTCTCCCGATCGGCATCAAAACCACTAAAACTGGGGTTTCCATACATATTATATATATATGTGTATGTATATATATATATATATATATATATACATACATATATATATATACATACATATATATATATATATATATACACATGTATATATAATATGCAATGTTTGGAATATTTCAATCGAGACTCAAAATGACTCCAACTTTGTTCGAACCATTGACTCACAAAAAAAACTTCAGCAACAAACACATAACAAAAACCGGTCCTTCTTGAAGCGGTCCACGCCAGAAGGACAGGAGTAGACGTTGGCAGATGTCAGGGTCTCTTCACTGGAAAGAGTCACGTGATCACCTGGAGAAAACATCAGTGTTAATCACAACCTAGTCATGATTGTTGGATCAATCATCACAACAAACAGCACTGAGGGATAGATTGGATCAACAACACCTAGCACTAAGTTGTGATCGATATAAAATCTGGAGCAATAACGACAATCTAACATGTAGAAAATATATAATCACCGTCAATTTCCTGCACATCTTTCATTGGGTGCCAGCATAACAAGGATGGTTCAAATTTCAATATCTGGAATCCGGAAGAATTTCCGAAAATCTTGGCAAAACAGTTTCAATTTTATGAGTAATCGTCAAGCAACCTCACACTTGATCTGTTGAGCCGTGAAGTATTTGGTCTCCAAATTTTATGAGGACATCATGTACCTTCTGGTAATTTAGCATGGTTTTGGACAATGGCCCATTTATAGATGACTTACTGATTGAAACCGATGATTTTCCATTTCCTAAATTACAAGAGGGCATATCTTGGCATATTCTGACTTCATTCACCAAAAGTTCCTGGCCAACGATCTGTCTTCCTCAATCCCAAAATCCCAAGTGTGAGGTTTACATGTAAGGCTGCGACCCTGAAAAAATGACAATCGTATTCACCTTCTAAAACTGGATGGCTTACTTTGGGAACAATGACCGTTTGAGTCAAAAACATTCAAAAACTCTGATACGAGTACCATGTCTTCGGGTGGATGAACATCCGGGGAGTTACTGATTGTCCAATTAATTGGCCAGTTAGTTGTATATGCATATTGATATATATGTGTTATGTAAATATATATATATATATATATATGTATATATATGTATACATATGTATATATATATATGTACAATATACAATATCCAACAAATAAATAGATACTATATATATATATATATATATGTGATACAGGCCCCCCCGAGGCACCCCTGCCCCTCCCAATGGGTATGGGTCTATAGATCCAGCCATTCCCAGCCTTTGAGTGTGCCTTCATAGGCCTTCACTTCACCTGAGCAGCGAGGCCGGCAAGAAATCGAAAACACATTTGGAGATGGGAACTATGGAAAGCATATGTGAGACTGACACTATAAAACAATGTTGTGTATATATATATGTATATACAATACTGTAGTGGGGGGATGTATATATATATATACATATTATATATAATATATATTAAGTTTGTAAAACTTAGGTATAGTAACCTAACTAAAGGACACCTTCCAGGTTTCAGGCTGAGGTCTCTCAATCTCGCAAGGCACCAAAAACATCCAAAAACCACGAACCGAATGGTGAATTCACCGGTTACCCTCCGGTAATCAAACTGTGCAATGGGAAATTCTCCATACATTTGGAGGTTTTCATGGGAAAATAAACTCTAAATACTCTAAATGGCGGATATTGCCACGTTTGGTTACCAGAAGGTACAATACAGTATGTCGTTACATCTTAGCAAACCGGTTCCATCCCAAGTTCTGCTCGTGAATCACCATTTAAGCAGCATCCGTTTCTCTTGTTGATTAAGTCCCCAAACCAACCAACATCGACCGGGGGATGAAAAACCCGTTGATATCCCACTGTATCCCATGAGTTAAACCCATTGAATCCATTGCAAGTAGGAGGCACCTTTTCATTCATTCCATCAAAAATCCCAGTCAAGATCACCACAAATGCTTGTTGTTCATTGTGAACACACAAAAAGTCTCCATTAAACTCAATTCAATCACCATTAAACCCCCTTAAATCACCATTAAATCCGCTTAAATCACCATTAAATCATCATTAAATCACCCAAAAAAGTCCCCATCAAGATCCACCAGCAGTCGGAAAAAGTGACCGATCGCCAGCAGTGGATTGGGAAAACTCTCGGCCAGGAGAATGGTCCTTTTTGGCCTCACCCCGATTGGAGATTCCACCGGATACCCTCTGGTTATGTCAAAATAGTTATGGAAAATGGCCACTTATAGTGGATTTTCCCATTGAAAATGGTGATTTTCCATAGTTATGTTAGTTTACCAGAGGGTAATATGTTGATTCCAGGGGCTATTGGTGGGGATATCATATGTTGGATATATGGGGTATTTCAGGGGATATTGATGATTTTATTGATGTTGATATAATATGTTGGATGTAAAAACAACATAAAACAACTAGATCCAGCTTGGATGAGTCTGAAAATGAATGAACATGCTGGATACCCATACAATAACGATTTTGATGGGAAAACTTATGCTCCCCATTGCTCCCCCTTCGGTACCCCATTTGCAGACATGTACCATATAGTTATCCCATCTGGAGTGGGAAACCTATGAAATAGTATGAAATTGAAATAAACAAAAACTGAAAACGCCAAACAGTACATGATGAACTGTATTCATCTTTGAACGATTTTTTCTATGTTCGGCATCACAGATTTCATTGCGAGTTACCCTAAATCCGTGTCCCCTGCGAACTTGGGGCCCCAACAATTTCCCCAACAAAACTGCCGTTCCCTGTGTACAGTTGAATCCATTGGGCTTAAACCGTCCAATTTCCGGCGTAAAAGTTTGGACCAAAGGGTTTGATACCCCATGTTCATTGGTCATACAAGCAAAAAAAAATGTTAAGTATATCCTCAACATTGGTTCTGTGAGGTTGTCAGATGGTGAACATGTATTACATAATGGATTATAATTGTACAATTTTTCGCCCATGTAATCATACAATTTTATTATCAACAAATGTCCCACCTTGATCAAATCCAGAGTGTTTCTTTTGTTTGTTTTTGGTCCCCTAAAAAATGGTTGTTTGAATGCATAACTGCATAACAGAAACAAATTTCATGAATTGTCGATGGTTTGGGAAGGTCCGAACATAGACTAATTTGTAATTTCAATTTCATGGTTGAAAATCGTACTTCGCATCAAATGGCAATTGCATGGTCCGACTTTAAGACATACGCACCCAAATCCGCCGGCCTGCCGGCGTGTCTTGTGGATTTTGTTTGTTTGCAGTTGTGCTGTCTGTTTTGTTTTTGTCTAGACTTTCTCTTTGGCGCGGATTTTTGCCAACTAACTGGCGTAGCTCTTCATCATCTTCGTTTCGTCTTGACTTCTCCTGCCTTACGTTCTGCTGGGTTCAGCTCTGCCCGCGCCTCGCTCAACACCGGTTTGGTTTTGAACATGTTGCTGTCATTTCCATGGGTGTTTCCGCCTTTTTTGTGTTTGCCATCGATTTGCTCCGTGGTTTCTTATATCCATTTTGTGCCGGACACCTTTACACGCATAAATTTTCTATATATGGCCTCTTCCAGAACCCTGGTTTACCCACATGTTTTAGTTCATTTTTTTTGGTTTGAACAAAAACAATGTTTTTGCGTCAAACCCGTGTTTTACACAACATGTTCTTTTACACAAAAAAAACGTGTTATACACAAACACCATGTTTTCTGCAAAAACAATGTTCTTGCTGGGCGTGTTCAAACCCTGTTTGCTGCTTGCAGAATAGTTCTTTCCATGGTGGCTGGCGGAACACGCCAAAGGCTGTTCAATTAGATCTACACTAATTGCTATATTCATCCCCATCCATCCCCCATGAATCCCATGTTTTTGGAGGAAATCCCCGACTTCCTTAATGGTTACCACGGTAAATCCCCTTTATGAAACGACCAGTTCCGTTCTGCGAGGAACTGTACCGGCTCTGCTGGCAGCCGCGGCCATTGGACGAAGTCCAAGGAGACGTTCCAGGCATTGCCCTGCGAGGTCCAAATTTTGGTGCACGAGTCCTGGGGAATTTGGTTTCGAGGGGATGGATCGCGAAAAATTTGGAAAGAGGGCAACCAGAACTTCGGTTTCTCTGTGTATTTTGTATGTCAATTTACTAATCTCTATACGATGCTTTAAAGTGTCTTGTGCTATATCAAAAAGGGCATTGTGTTATTTTATATTCTGTCATTTTATATTGAACAAGTAGAACCGCACAAAGTGGTGCTGGAAGTTTCAAAGATAGGAAACCGATAGAAGAGGTGAGTTGTTGTGGTGCATGGATATCAGAGAAAACTGACGGATCGACAGGTGGTTGAAGCTCTGAATCTCTCTCTTTCTATATCTACCTACCTACCGACCAACCTATTTATCTATCAATCGATCTATCTATCTACCTATCTATCTACCTATCTATCTACCTATCTATCTAATCTATCTATCTATCTATCTATCGATCGATCGATCAATCGATCTATCTATATACAGTATCTATATCTTTCTCTATCTGTCTATTTGTCTATCTGTTACTCTGTCTATCTGTTAATCTGTCTATCTATCTATCTATCTATCTACCTATCTATCTACCTATCTATCTACCTATCTAATCTATCTATCTATCTATCGATCGATCGATCGATCAATCGATCTATCTATATACAGTATCTATATCTTTCTCTATCTGTCTATTTGTCTATCTGTTACTCTGTCTATCTGTTAATCTGTCTATCTATCTATCTATCTCTCTCTCTCTTTCTGTCTGTCTGTCTATCTATCTATTCATCTACCTATCGATCTTGGCTATCCATCTATCTATCCATCCATCTATCTATCCATCCATCCATCTGTTCATCTACCTATCGATCTGGTTATCCATCTATCTATCCATCCATCTATCTATCCATCCATCCATCTATCCATCCATCCATTGATCTATCGATCTATCGTATATATTTTATCTATCTTATCTTTCTAATCTATTTAATATATCTAACCTATCTAACCTATCTAACCTATTAAACCTATCTAACCCATCTAATCTATCTATCTATTTATCTATCTATCTATCTGTCTATCGATCTATCTATCTATCGATCTATCTATCTACAGTATCTATATCTTTCTCTACCTGGCTATTTGTCTATCCGTTACTCTGTCTATCTGTTAATCTGTCTATCTATCTATCTATCTATCTTACTATCTCTCTTTCTGTCTGTCTATCTATCTGTCCGTATGTCTATCTATCTATGTATCTATCTGTCTGACTATCTGTCCAGCAGACTATCCGACTACCTGCCTACCTGACTGCCTGCCTATTTGTCTATCTATTGATTTGCCTATCTATCTATCTACCTATCTGTCTGTCTGTCTATCCATCTATATGTCTGCCTTTCAAACTGTCTATCTATCTATCTATCTACCTATCTATCTATCTATCGATCTAAATATCTATCTATCTGTCTGTCGGCCTATCTATCTGTCTGTCTCTCTGTCTGTCTATCTAAATATCTATCTTACTATCTATATATCTATCTATCTACCTACCTATCTATCTATCTACCTACCTATTTATCTATCTGACTACAATATTTGTCTGTCTGACTTATCTGATTACCTGTCTACCTGTTTACCTGCCTTTCTATGTGTGTATCTATCTGACTGTCTGTCTGTCTATCTATCTATCTATTTATCTATCTATCCTATCTGAAACGCAGCAATTCTGCAAGACTTCCTTAAAAAATGGGGCGCGCACAGAAACCAATATAATTTAGGATCTTGAATCTCTACCCAACAAACCGATCATTTTTTAGCAACATAATTTAGATACTACCAAACTGGGGTTTTCATCCGTACTCATGCGAACATCATCAACAACAAGGGTTTGCAATGGGGATGTTTGACGAATCACAAGTGGAGACAATGAGGCTACTTATTGGTCGCAGGTCTAGGGATCACATTATTGGATATGTCGGGGATGCGCCGCAACAGGAACCCAAGGTCAACTGGGAATTTCGTCATGCTTGATTTCCCTGGTGCCATAATCATTTAGTTTCGTTAACACAATTCTCATGTAGGGTGCCATGATCAGTGTGTGTGTGTTTGAAACATGGGATCAAACAGATTTGCACACTGGGGCGTGCAATATTGTGACACACAGTCATTTTTTCAAGGTCAGTGATTGTGAATCAATTGTCAAGTCTGCACGTAGATGTGTAGGCGCTTGTCGTCGTTGTAATATGCATTTTCACTGTCACCAAACCTATTCATACTGATAACCACAGGTTTTTGCAAATGCTAGTGGTTCACCACTCCAAAGCCAAGTGTTGGGTGCTGAATTCTCGTCTCTTGACTAATTCACATGCGTGGTGAGATCGTGTACATCCTGCATTTCACAGAAACCGTCCTTTTTAATTTTGGGTCAAAACTGGGCGCACAGACATGAAAAGATCGTTTAACATGCGCGAGTCTATAATAGTCTCATCTATAGTCTCAAATGCGTGTTTTTTCAAATTCCCAACCGCATGAGACCAAAAAGTCCCAAACCACGAAAACAAAAACTCAACCCATCGATTGAAACGCTTCGCGGTTCTTGACTCTTCTAATTATAGACTAACCAACAATCCACGAACCAACCCTTTAAGAAAATTGAAGAAATATGTTTGAAGAAATGTTCAAATCCCAATTTTGCCATCCCCCAAAACAAAGGTTCCAATCTTTGGGCACCAAGGTTCAGAGACGTTGCTGATATACAACACCTTGCTGCGTGTATCGTTGCTAACCCAGGTGTCGATGGCGACGTAGAACTCCACCGGACCACTGGAGATCAACGATTTCATCAATCTGCAGACGTGGCCCCAACGAGGCTGGTATTCAATTGGAGGTGGCACCAGGAACCACAAAATTTAAAAAAAAACATATTGGATTATTGGACCAGAAAAAATCGGATTTCATCAAATAAATACTTCATTCCAAGACAACTAGCTGAACGACAAGCGCACCGATTCATCCAATCACAATGGGCGTTTTCACTAACAACAAAAAAGAACTGCTGCATGGTGACAAATGCATCCAGGCACGCGTATGTTGCCAGCAATCGCGGGGTGCTTCACCAACAAAGTCCACAAGTATAATCCAGTAATAGATACGTGCCGGAAATTTGGCCAGCTAACGTCATCTTAACAAACGTTGGTTGGCGATGCCCAGCTGGCAAACATCATCTGCTATCAATCGGGTGACGTTCCTAAAACATACAACGGCGGAACCAATAATTCCAATACCAAATGTGTCCACCTCATATTTTCGCATTGCCTTCAAACAGTTTCCCTACATGCTGACACTTATTAATTTGGGATTGTTTGTCAGAGGTTCGGGGAGGCCGTAAAGAAATCTTGTGGGTCATACTGTGGGAAACTATAGAATGCCAACCAGGATGGTTCCAAACCAATCCCATGCAAGTCCGTCTTGATTCGAGGCACTGAGAGTACGCAGTGATATCTACCACGGCGTCCAAAGGTGTCCTCAGTTGAATGGCGCGGTTTGATGTGGACGATTACAGGGCACCCTTAGAGCCCGTTGGAATTTGGAGTTAAGGTGGGGTGAACGCATCAAATAGCAGGAAACTGAAAGGTCATGCCGCTGTTCAATGGAGAACCTGCTGCGCTGAGGGGCAAACACCCAACCAGACAACTTGTGCCCAAATAGTAGGTTCTGTGCGAACAAATCTCCAAAGCGTGCATCCGATGCCCCCCGGGGGACGTGCCAGCCAAGGCAACTGGGATGATCCCCTCATAATCAACCGTAGCTGGCTCCCAGCAAACCTGGCAACTGCCTGTCGTGCCGTGTAACCGGCCGCATGTCTGCGATCACTGTTGGGCTAAACCACCTTCAACCATCGTCAACCAAATGTCATTCATCCATGACACTTTGGACCTGTTGGGACTGAATGTGTTGCAGCTTCAGGTAGACATGCGCTTATAAAGCGGAGTTGCCAAGAGATCTGGCATTATCTTTCACGCCGATCCAAGATTTGTAAAACCTGGGCTTTGGCCAGGGTTCCCCAAATAACGTCTTCCGTTCTAAAATGGCAACTCCCTTTTGACAGGGGCGGTTTGGCATACCACTTGTCTTCACTAATCATCATTTGAAATTACAAATCTGCTGGTGGTTCGATCCGGGGCTGTATGTCTTATGAGCCAACCAGCGGGAAGAAGGACATCTTACCCCTACAGTACCTCAAGAACAAATCAACGTCACATGCTTTTCTTGTTCGCAGTTCATGCCTGAGCCGTGTTTGAATTCCAGCCAATTGTTTTTTTCAATCACACGTACTAGATGTTATTTAGGTACCAAGGTCATGATGGCTAAAACACATGGTGACATGGCAAACATCTGAGGTTCCCGAAGAAATCCGACTTGCCTTAACTCATACAAGGTGATCCCCACATTATAAGTTTTTCTGTAAACCATTTAACTAAAATTATAATAGCCAAAAACCCTAGTTGCTGGAGTTATGATGACTAACTTGGCTCTCTAGGGGGGCAACCTTGTAAAAAGCCCGTTTCCAGTGTAACTATCCTGGATGTGCATACCCGGTACCCTAAATTACTCTACTTCCTCTGGTCCCCACGAATTATAACCTGATAGTTCTTCTGACAAAAAAAACTGCCACTGAAAATGGATCCCGTATATGTTGTTAAAAAATCTGATATCTATATAGTCTGATATATGTAAACATAAATATAAACACAAAATAAATAAATAAATATATTTATATAAATCGTAACTATGTGGATTACTGCCCGGCCATTGCTGGAGGTACACCTGTATCATCCCGTATCACATTTCTGGACAAATCCATTTCCCTTCACGGTTGGGATTCATTGATTCTAACTACTAGCCCTCCAAGGGGTATCATGGGTTTGGACCTGTGCCCAAACTGGAAGTGGTTGGAACCACGAACATGCCTGTGTATCTGGCTAGAAAAAAACACCTGTTGAAGGTGATTTTGGTGTAGCCTGACTAAGCGCCTTGCTTCTGGTACCGCACCTTGTTTCTGGTACCCTAAAAGCCAAGTGATGCTGTACTTCACTTTGATTTTGCGTGTGTCGGTTGACGGCGTCGTTTTGCCAATGGAACTCTATATGGCCCCCTTACAAGACGGGTGCCATCGCATGGCGTTCTTGATGGTGATAACTTCATTGGCAACCACTTTCTGCTGCTGTCAGAAGATCCTGGATCGAACAAAAGTCTGCATCAAAACAGGCTAGGACTAGGACACGCACAATTGGCAAATGCAAAATCAAGGTTTCTATTCAACGAAAATACAGGACAAAGACACAACAAACCCGCAAACCGAAAAATTACTCCGTGTTAAACCAGCATTGCAAACATGGCTGGATGGAAAGTGCTTATTTTGCAGATGGTTTACAAGCTCTTGTGAAAAAGTACCTCTTCAAGAGCTGGGAATATCATCCATTGAGATCACCAGCAGCCATGGCCGGGTGACCGGGTGTTCATTTTCGAGGTGGTGTCATCCGTGTCTGGCAAATTTCATGACCCTTACTGCATAATTGCTCCTTAATCTTCCGTTTTTGTGACGGAAGTCTCGCACGAAACAGTTGCCCGGAGACCTCTCGCGCAACCGTCTCGTCACTTTGGGCCTCTCAGATCGCTCTCGTTGTGGCGCGGTGCTCATTTTGAGATCGCTCGCGCAACCGGCTCGGCATTTTGGGGGATCGCTCTCGGTGTGGTGCGGTGCGAATTTTGAAATCTCTCGCGCAAGACCCTCGGCACTTTGGGCGTGTCAGATCCACATTTCGATTGTCAAGGAGATCTTGTGCACAGATCTTGGCACGGAGGTCTTCTATAGAGAACTTGTGCAGAGATCTTGCCACGGAGACGTCTTATAGAGATCTTGCGAAGAGAGCTCCTACAGAGATTCTGTAGAAAGATCTTGCGAATGCCAACAAAACTCTTACAGAGATCTTGCCAACAGAGCTCTTACAAAAACTTCTACAGAAATCTTTTCAAGGCATCTTGCCCAGAGACCTCTTATATGGAGCTTGTACAGAAATCTTGCCAAGAGGTCTATTGCCGAGATCTTGCCAACAGAGCGCTTATGGAGAGCTTGCGAAGAGATCTCTGAAACAGAACTTGCCAAGAGACCTCTAATACGGACCTTGTGCAGGGAGCTTGCCAAGAGACCTCTTATAGAGATCTTGCACAGAGAGACATTGCATGGAGATCTGTTGAAATCTTGCCAAGTGGTCCCTTTCCTTACAGAGAACTTGGCAAGAGAGCTCTTTGGACAGCTTTTGCAGAGACCTCGTAAAGAGATCTCGCCAAGACACCTCTTGTAGAGATCTTGTACAGAGATCTTGCCAAGACACCTCTTATGGAGATCTTGTACAGAGACATTGCATAGAGATCTGTTGCAGAGATCTTGCCAAGAGGTCTCCGACATAGAAAGGGACCTCTTATCGGGAGCGTGTACTAGGGAGCGTGCACAGAGATCTTGCTAAGAGGCCTCTTTTAGAGATCTGTACAAAGATCTTGCCAAGAGGTCTCTTACAGAGATTTTGCCAAGAGACCAATTTTGGAGAGCTTGAACAGAGATCTTACTTTGAGATCTTTGACAGAAATCTTCTGTGGAGATCTCTTATAGACACCTTGCAAAGATAGCCTTACAAAGGGACAGATAGCCTTACAAAGGGACCTTGCGCAGCAGCTTCTACAGAGATCGTGACAAAGGGAACTTGCAGAATCTAACCTGGTATCTCTTCTTCCAGAGACCAGCTTGAGAATGAACACCATGCTTTCACTACTAGGGTCGCTCTTGTCCTGCTAAGCTTGAGAATGAACACCATGCTTTCACTACTAGGGTCGCTCTTGTCCTGCTAGCTTGGAGCCACTGATGATTTTGGGTCCTTTCAACCTTTCCCTTTAGAATCCAAACTACTCATCGGTTGGGGTCTGTTGCTGGGATATTTGTTTTTGAAGAGACAAAGCCGAATGGTCAGTTTCAAATTCCATATGCCTTCAAGTTGGGTCTGTCTTAAGGGTAATGCTAAACCCGCTGGTTAATTATCATTTTCCCTACTAAACTCTGTAAGTTCTATGGTATGCCCTATTGGCAGACATATCCAAATTGCATATTGTGCATTCTATATCCCATTATATCCCCAGTCACTCGTATCCCCCTAAATCACATGTTTATGTTGACTTTTGTGGCTCAATGGAAGTTCGTAAGTGGGTTGTAACCCCAATTTATAAGTAGGGAAAGTAGGCTGTTTGTCCTGGTGTAGCTGAGTGAACTCACCATGGAAATCCCGTTCTCACCCCACATGATATATTTCATGGGATGGGAAATGGGAGTATTGGTTGATAGATATGAGAAATATATAGAAATATCATACACATATCATAAACATATCATAAAATGTATTTGATTTAGGGATTCCCACTTCAAGCATATATCATGATAGTCCGCAAGATGTATGTAAATATAATTGTAGTCTAACCTGAACCAATCGTCAACCACCATCATCTTCTCTTCGATCCCAATTTCTATGTTGATTCCCCGCGGAATCACTTTTTAAACAAAAAATATTCCCATCTGTGGTGAATTCCCATCTGATTGGCGGTGAAAAAAACCCATTCCCCAAAAGATGTTCGTCATCTCAACCAATCATCATGATCATCCCGATTCTATGGTTGCAAAACAACAACCTCGCCAGCCATGGATTTTTCTCGCCCTGTTCGCCCTCTTTGCCAGGGTGTCATGTGTACATATATGCGTATACATTGGATAGTGTCCCCAGTGGATAGTTCTCATTATTAATCAACATGAGTCCCTACTAATCCTTATAAACCCTTATAAACCACCATAGAATCCCAATAATAAAATCCCAATAAAAGTTGTCTAATTCCATGAATTCCCGTTAATATCCATGAAATCCCACTCACAATTAATATCTCGTTAATATCCCAATCAATCCTGTTAATATACCTTCAAATCCTATTAATATACTTTTTTCCCCATTAAATCCGATTAAATCCCATTAACATCCCCTTAACTCTCCTTAACTCCCATAATATATCTTCCATTCTTTTCCCACATCTTCGACCCTTGGCTCGTCCCAGTGTCTTGTAGGGCGTCACGAAGCGTAGCAGCTCCACGGACTCTTTGTCGTTTTCCGACGCTGCGCCGAAAGCGGCGCTTTCCTCCAGGAGCATCGGTGCGCCGAAGCGGACCACGCCCGGGCGATGCTCCACTTGGAGGAGGCTCACGCCTGATGTAAAATGGCTATAGATGGCATATGTAAAGGGAATATAGTCTAATATAGTGGTTATTGAACCAGCTTAAGGGGATTATGAGTATCAAAAACAAATATATATATATATATGTTTATATATGAAACAAAGGTTTCTGTTGCTTTAGATAACGCTTTTTGGTCCCATGTTGGTTCGATGATTGATGATGATTTAGTGATGTTCCTATTTGGAGAAATGACGATCACCAGGCTTAACCAGTTACCATTCATGGGATGATCCCAGGAACGGATAGGGGAAAAAAAGGTGCTACGAAACCAGCAACAATGGCGATTTCATGTGATTTCACCAATGATCATCTGGGGATGGGTCAAAACCCTGGTAACTAGTGAACCCCAAAATAGCTTGTAAATGGATGTTCATCCCACTAAAAATGTATCTATAGGTATTGACCCATACCCATCTGGTTGGTGGTTTCAACCCCTCCGAAAAATATGAAAGTCAATGGGAAGGATTATCCCATATATTGTGGAAAATAAAAAATGTACCAAACCAGCAACCAGTAAAGCTATTTCGCGAAGTTGATTGGGAAAGGAAATTACAACTGTGCACCCTGTGAAGATCTGCCATCATGGTGAGGCCCGTTGACCGCAGATTTGCTTCATCTTTATTGTTACCAATGGACCATCCCTGATTTGCATAGCACGAAAGGCGCTGGATTTTCCAGAGCCTGACCCATACCCAACGGATTCTCAAACTGAGTCTCGTTGCTTGGATGACCCTATTGGAATGTTCAACGATCCATGCCCAGCATAGATCGCGATGGATAATTATTAATTGATACATATTGATACTAATATCCAAAATTATACAGTGGATTACCATGGCAATTACAGACTAGAGGTTAGAATATAGAGAGAGTGCGGTGTCGATGATCCCCTTGGATGTTTCATCGTGGCATTTTATGCATTTTATACAGAGCGAGTTATATCCCATTGTATCCCACTAGGTGAACCATCAAACCACCATTTTGGATCTCATTGCATACTGATGTGTCATGATGATGTGTCATTGTATCCCACTGCCCATATCCCAGTGTATCCATCCAAATCATTTATATATATATATATTTATATGGGAGTTCCATAAATGGTGATTATCCCATTATGACTTATTTCCCCATTAAAATGGATGATTTAGAGATACCCCCTTGGAATGGAAAACCTCCATTATCCCTTTATAAATTATCCCATTTTTATTATTCGACTATATATATATATATTTATATCTATCATTATAAATTATGTATATATATATATATATCCCCATTATATCCCCATTATCACCATGTCCCTGGTCGTATCCAGTCTCATTAACATTGATCATCCCGCAGCTCGCGGATCCAGGTGAGACTTTCAACGTCTGCGTTATGCATGGATTGCTTGAAATATATATATGTATACTGTAAACATATATATATATATACACACACACACTACAACCCTCCCAACCTGCTTGACACACCCTTGAGTTTTTTGTTTTCTCACAATTCTTTAACCATCATGATATCAAAAACTAGACGACGGGTGGCCCGAGAGCGTAGAGGAGCAGAGTCTTCTGTTGTTAGTATGGAGACACTATATTACAAGATAATATGATAAAGATGTATTATAGGCAGACGAGAAGAGTAGTA
>Ga0126342_10007063_pt1 | contig 19988 bp, 21 predicted proteins | sample Cyp1metagenome_FD_92528 | JGI IMG/M metagenome (GOLD analysis project Ga0126342, IMG submission 92528) | Coral microbial communities from Lord Howe Island, Old Settlement Bay, Australia - Cyphastrea 1 metagenome | ecosystem: Host-associated > Invertebrates > Cnidaria > Coral ... | reverse complement strand
TTTCAAGGGGGCAAACGCTGTTGCTGCTTGCCTGCTTGCCTTCTTGCTGCTTCTTGCCTGCTTGCTTGCCTGCTTGCTTGCCTGCTTGCCTTGCTGCTGCTGCTGCTGCTGCTTCGTAGTTGCATAGGTGCAAATATAGGGAGTTAGGCAAAAGATGGCAAAAGGATATGGATAAGATTGACGGACAGATGATGAAGGATGATTGCTTGAATGCACAAGAAGATCTGATGATTACCATGAGTATGCTAACGGGTTGGATAGTTTAAGACAAGATACAACTGATGGAGCCACTAATGCCGGTGGTGTAGCTACTGTATCCACTGGCGGGGATAGAAATGAGTGGGGTAGAGTTGATTTTAGACATACTAGACACTCATTGCGTGGTATCGAGGGTGCTAGTGGTAAAATGAGACTGGGGCATAAGCCTTGCTGTGGGTTGTTGTTTGATAGTAATTATTACCTTCCTCTTCATTTCGCGCCTTTAGAATTAGAATTTACAATAGTTAGTGATGGTAATGAACCTATTGTAGTCCCTTATGGAAATGGAACAACTGAAACTGACAAGAACGGATATTACTTTCAAGATGGCAACACTTCAACAAGTTGGGAAATTAGTAACGTTATTATCCGAGCTGAAGTAATTACTTTACACAATACCGTTGATAAGAACGTCACAAAGCATTTCTTACTTAGAAGGGCAAAAATTAAAACTTATAGTCCCTCAATACCATACCATCAATTACACAAACCTTCAATCATCACGGGTGGTGGTGAAATTAATATGAATATTGTTAAATTTGCATCCAAATTATCAACAGCATTCATTACCTTCTACCGAACACCAAGAAGCTTTGAAAGATATGCCAACTTTTTGGTTGATGGATACGTCCATAAGCGATGGAACTAGTTCTACAACCCAATGGTTAACTCTGAGATAAATAACGGTCCGCTAGCTGACACCCCACCAGCACAAGAAGGCAAAGACTTTCAAGATTACTCGAGAAACTTGAGTTGGCAATTACAAGTTGCTTCAAAGAAGCGCCCTGCATTTGAATGTCAGAGTTTGAGTGAAGCGTGATATTTCTTACGAAGAATCTTACACTTAAACAATCCAAACCCAAACTCAGGTAATATCAGTTATAGACAATACCGAGAAAGCACTGGGAATGACATTTGAAAACATACCAGACACCAACTTTACAGGAACAAATGCAAACATGGGCTCCTTGATTACTTTTAAAGTCAAAGCAACTGAAGGAACACTGGCAGAAACAGAGCAGATTTCTGAAGTGTTCGTAAATTTGATTAATTAGCGAGTCAATTGTAGAACTTCGCTCTGACGGAGCAGTTGTTTATGATTAACAATGATTAACATTATTTTATAAAATAATATATGCAATGTTTTCAGCACACAACAAGAAACAAACAACATTGAATTTGAGGAAGAATATGAATAAATTAGCAGCGGGTAATAATTATGGTATATTCAAAGAAATATCAAGATACAAGATATTTATATAAAATGTCCAAAAGATGAGCTGGATAGAAGAGAGACAAAAGACAAACTAATATCAGTAAGACATGATATAATAGAAGCAAATAAAAGAGTTAACTATAGAAATCAAATAGACAGACTACACAATGAAATTCAAAGGGACAACTTACCTCATAATAGTTTAGAACATCTTAAGCATCAAATAAACCATTTTGAAAAATGCATAAATTTACATAAAATAATATTATATCGAAATAATATTATATTATGGCAACAGCAACAGCAAAATTAGAAAACATAAACGAATTTAGTAAATATGGTTTTAGAGGAAGACCCACACATCAGGAAATAATAGGGCTCATTGATGAAAATGAAAAACTTACAGGACAACTTCTTGATAGGTCAGCATCATTTTTTAAAACAGTCCTGAAGGCTCATTTTTTGATGGTGCTGATAGTATGCAGATGTTGAAAGAAGAACAAGCTAGACTGTTATTGAGACAGATGAGTGAGATATTACTTCGTCAACATGCTAAAACAGCAGGTAGGACATACCATTCAGATAGAAGACAACTACTACCCAACCTACATCACCAGTAATAGCCCAACCATCCCAGTCAATGGATGTTGATGCTGAAGCTCCGGTCCAAATCAACCAACTCAACATCCTCCATCTATAAGGCTCCAACAAGCCTCACGTATGAACGCAGAACTAGAACAAAGAAGAAGCCAAGCAATGAAACGAAGAGAAGAAACAGCAATGAACCACAGAGGGGAAGTATTTAAACAGGCTAAGCCAACACTAGCACAACAGATATTAAATATTCAACCTCCAAGAGTAGCACCACAGTTTATACCCATTGCCTCGCCTAGTGATGAAGAGATGCTACCAGCAAAAGTACCAACAAAACGGTTATCAAATCCAAATGCTACAATACCGGCATCTTCAAACCAAGCACCAGCACGAATGGACGCCTCGCCAGAGGCTCGCGTGCTAGGCGACCCATCAAGCGAACCTAAAAGAGGAACACCAGAAACAGAAGTTGAACCAAAGGGAAAAGCAGAAAGACCCAAAATTAAATATGTTGATTTAAGACCAGATGCTGAAAAGAGAGAAGGTGATGAAATGCCTGAATATACAGGTAGAAAGAAACCTAACAGAAACAAAGAGAAGCAGAGAATGAGATTAGAGTCAAAGATGGAAAAAGCAAAAGCGGAAACAAGCAATGCTGATTCTTAAGAAGAAGAACCAAAACCAAGAAAGGGAAGCAGAGTAAGAAGCACTATACAAAAGCCCATTATACCAAGTAAAGTAGGCATACAGCCAATGTACGAAGCCTTCAACAATGCCCGCAATAAGAATATCATTACAAAGAAGAGTTTGAAGAATTCAATGAACTCTTTAAAGAATACAGGAAGGCAAAAGGCAAAGACACAAGTAAATACACAAAGCAAGCAAGAGAGTTATATAGAAAGAAATTATATCATAAACTTAAAAAGAATTATGAAGATGATGTAGAACTAAATAGATACATATTTAATATATTAAATATTTCATTCAGCAACTACAGCAACCAATCCTAGATGATTGTAATTTCTAACATTTTTCATTGATGGTTTCCCAAGCTCATCCTGTTTTTTACAATATTGTTGTCTATCACGCTCCCTGAGTAGTAGGATATTTTAAGAACAAAGTAGAAGGATACAAGAAGCAGGATAAAGTAGCAGGTAGCGAGATTGATTTAGAAAACTATGTTGATGAATATTTATGTTTAAAACATTTTCACGGTTGCTGTGCCCACTGTGGGGTAAAATTTTGCGTTGAGATGAAGGCAGGGAAATTGTCAACAAACTTCACATTTCAAAGGCTAGACAATGAGATTAGTCATCATATAGACAATGTTGAGCCTTGGTGCCAGTATTGTAATTGTAGTGCCCACTGATTATTATTGCTAAATCTTTTAGGAAAAATCGTTATCTTAATATATTTAATAATGAGTAATGAGTACTAAACAGGATATTTTATCAAGTATTTATTATGATAGAGCAGGGTATGGTTCAAAGAATACAACCTTGAAAGATGCCAGAGAAAAAGATTAGAGTATAACAAAAGAATATGTATATATAGATATATAATATTTAATACTGTTGAGATTAAAAGAAAGCAAAGAGGTCAGAACAGTTTTGTAGCCCCGCACAATAGCCATACTTTTCAGCTTGATTTGGTTTTCATTTCAAAAGATGATATTGAAGCAACTCAGAAGTTTAGGGCGGGACTGGTAATGATTGATGTCTTAAGTAAATATGTTGTAGTAGTCCTTCAGTCATCAACAAGTTCATGAAGGGCGGTTTGGGCATAGGATTTGCGGTAATTAATCAAAGAGAATTGGGATTGAGAAAGATGTGATGTTGTTGTGAAGTCTTGTAACGAAAGTATTATGACTATTGTTTGAAAGATGTCTGAGTCTGATGATTATGATGATATGTGGGTGGTGGGGTGCTCCTGCTAAAAAAATACGTTGAGGATTTATATGTATACTTTTGTGCTGATTTGTATGCTAATGTGTATGCTGGGGGGCGGGCTATCATCCAAGTTGGGGTTGAAGGTTCCTTTATAGGGGCAGACTGTGGTAATTAAGCCCATAATATGTTGATTACCACCACATTTTTTAATAGAACAGTTCTATTAGAATTATGTTATATTTTCTAGTTTGTTTTACTTTTTGAGTTGCTTTTTGCTGTTGGGGCACTGTAGTGATTTGTATGCTAATTTATTATGTATGATGTTATGCTGTAGTATGATTTGTATACGTATATAATATTATATATATATATATGTTTTTGCTGTTGGGATGCTGTTATGGTTTGTATGCTGGTGTGTATAAGTTTGTGTGGGTGTTTCTGCTCTTATAAGTTTGTATCTATGCTGGGGCGCTGGGGTTGAGTATAACTGGGCGCTATAGAAGTCTAGGGCCTAGACTCAAGGGACACAGGTCGAACAACACATTGTGACAAGAAAATGGACAAGCTAGACACAGCAAGCGATGCGCACAACGCGCCCGAGAAAAGGTTTCATAGGCTACAGACATCGTAATCAGTAATGTACGTTCCAGCCAGCATGCATTCCATATATCATACAAGACACTTCTGCACGAGTACACTTCAGGATATTGGTGCAAAGCAACTCCGGTTTCATTTAATACTGCGAAAATTACATTCCCACGCTGTAGTTTAGTCATATACATGCGTACCTGTGAATTGTGTATATATATATAATATACTTTAGTTTTGTATCGATTTTAAATGCCGGAAAAAAAACAACAAAACACACATACCCAAATATAGATACGTACATACACGCTTACACATGGACCTCATGACTTCACAGTGATTGAATTTGACGGACTTGTTTGAGTCTTTCTGTGAAACTGAGGTGTGTATGTGCGAAAACCGCAAAGATGCACCAAATGCAAATAGTGGCCGCCTTATTGGTTCTGCTAGTAAACAGCTGTGTTGAGGCTTTGAGCTAAATCCATCTAAATCCATCTAAATCCAAGGTGCAGACAATTTCACAAATCTCTACGTGAAGTGCTTTCCAGCACATTGGGACGAGGATGAACGTCTTGTTGCCGGGCATACCACGGGCATACCACGGGCATCATGGGTATGGTTTGGGGATCATCCCTGCAGGAAGTTATGAAAGAAGAATTTGGGAAGTTTGGCGTGCTGACGGGAGTTGCTGTGGCTTCCTGAGTTTTACCATGTTTCACCTGGAATGAGAGAGCGATTTGAGAATCCCGGAAGTTAACTTGTGTCATCTTGTGTCTTTCTACACAAGAATGCATACCGTATGATACCCAGAATACATTGTTCTCAGCCTTGAGGTCAGAAAAGATGGACAGGGCCGGCGGTGTGCCTTTGTCAACTTTGAGCGTCATGAAGACGCCAAGGAATGTGTAAATAAGTGCCTTAGCAGATCTTGGAGCTTTTCGCAAAAAAAACATCTTGAATCATATGAATCATTATCATAAAAACCATTTCATTTGACCTCAGCACTTAGACTATGTGACTAGGCCGACTAGGCATTGACTTTCCACCAGGCACCTACATAGTTCCTCAGTAGTTGAACCTGACTAAAAATGACAAAAGTATAGCTACTGGATGCATCTGGATGCTATTGGTGCCTGGAGGAAATGCACTCCACCATTTCAGTTGATTTCATATGTTCAAAGCTTGAACTTCTGAGGATGCACATGAGAGATATGCGCAGTCCCGAAGAGGACTCAAAGGACTGAGGGTCAGTGTAGCTGCAGCTGCCATTCCCACCTAACCTGTCTACTTCGAGTCTACCCCAAAGGAAAAGATCATTGTTGGCACTTTTTGCACCATAATTAACCATGATTGTCACTGTCCAATGCTGCAAACATTCTCTCGTCACACTCAAAGTCACTTGGTCAGCCTTAGTCGCCTTAGTCACTAGGACTTCACTTGGAGAGTGGGCCCTTCAATTTGATCAATGCCGCAATGCCCTTGAGAAACTCTTCAGAAACTCTGCAGGATGAGAGCGAAGTGGGAACGGATGGTCATCCCTTGACTCGACTCTATGTGCAGCGTGTGCCTTGCACTGGACAGTTTAGACTCTCACCCTGGTGCTGGGTTGACCTTTGAATTTTATTCCAGGAAGAGTTCTAGAATCTAATGAATCTAGAAGGATGGCTGGGAATTCTTTGACTTGCTTTGACCTTGGCATTTGTTTTGCGGTGGTTGTCGAAACAACCATTGCAACATATTGCAACGGGCAAATGATTCAGGCGCAGCCCAAGGCAGAACGGGAACGAATCCTGAAGAATCAGTCTTTTTGCTGCAGGTTCAGCTTTGTTTTTCGGATTCGTCGCTTTGAGTTTGACGCAGCATTGACATGCCATGCATTGACAATAGAAATAGAGCTCAATGGAGCACAATGGAGGCTGAAATTCCGTGGCTCAGGTATGCACACGAGGAAGCAATCAAAGGAAAGAAGTGGGCGCCTGAGTCTACCCCAATGGAACACTCGCAGATCGCTGTATGCCTCTCATAGTACCCCAATTTTGATGTCCTCAGGGGTAACTGCGACCATGGATTTGCATTGCCATCCACAACCACAAACAAGAACTGTTATCTACTAAGGTCCACTGTAAGTACCTTGGCAGGTATTCATTGGGCTGAGCCTCCAGACTTGCCTGATCCAAATTTGCGTGTGGCCAGAAGCAGTAGAATCATGTACAGAACTCTAAGACATTTATATACATATATTGAAATTAAATGAAATTAAATACTGTATGAGAATGTATGAGGTTTCCATAGATTTCCAAGTTCAAGCATTTCCACCTTGGTCTTGGAGACATCTAAGGTTTATATGTGAAGGGTCTTCAGGACGATGTGACTGACCAGAGTTTACGCTCGCTTTTTGAGCCATTTGGTCGGGTGCTCTCCGCAACAGTTCCACGTGATTCCAGTTCCCTGGCAGATGTGGTGATGTGGTGAGAGAAACAGCACACAAAGCCGGAAGGACGATCATGTTTGAACCGATTCTTCCGGTGATGTTGGCGAGTTCGATTGTGGCGCATTCTGGTTGTGTGTGTGTTGTGTACACTGGGCCTTGGTGGCTTGACAGGGAGTCCCGTGACGGAAACTCGGAAACCAGTTTGACAAACTCAGCTTTTTATTTGGCATATTTTGGATATTTTCCGGATTATTTCGGATTATTTCGGCACACTAAGGTGGTAAGTGCCGCGGCTTTGGCTTTGTTAACTATGGCACAGTCCAAGAGGCAACGAAGGTGCATCTGCGGCATCACTGGGTATCACTGGGGTGGCAGATGCAGCAGATGCAGCAGATGCTGTAGAGCAGAACGATTTTGGTGCGAAATCGTCAGATATCCCACTGTGTCCCACTGTATCAGTAGAACATCAGGCTATATCAGGCTGTTAGACTCAGCTGAAAATGCCCACCGACAGGAGACTGAGCAGTTGGATGCAGTTGGTTTCGAAGAAACACTGGGTGAGTTCATGTTGCAGCCATGCGGTGCCGACAGGCAGTTTCTCAAATGCATTTGCATGCTGGAATCTCAGGACTGGCACATATTGCCAAGACAGATAGGTTTTAACATGTTTAACTGTGAAGCCCCGGCTGCGCGTCCGACTCCAACTTACCTGAACTGAGGTGATCAATGGCAAGGCAATACACGTAGACTTGGCAGAGAGCAAGCAGGACCATGAATCGAACATTGACAACAGTTTTGAACAGCATTTGTTGTACTATGTTGGACTGCTTCCTGAGTTTCACCCTGGGATTCCAAGTCACTCTTACGGTACGTTTAGGTTTGCACAGTTTAAGTATGTTTGAATCATTTCGAATCAATGTTGTTTGCAGATTTTGCATGATTTTGCACATCTCTGTCTTGTGAGCAACAGGATCGTGAGGCCAGGCAGGCCAGAGCGGGTCAACGCCACCTGGTTGCACAGAAGATACGGAAGAATCTCAGAGCGCAGAGCTTGGTTTAGATCGCCAATATTGCAGATTGTGCCCAATGCTACGCTGCTTGATTTTGCGCCTTTGATGAGGAACGTAGTTACATTTCTCATCATTTCTCTTTGACTCTCTCTGACTCTCTTTGCACAGTTGCCTTTTGCAAGGTTTTGGCAACATGCCGTTTCGGCCACCTATGATGGGCTTCTTGGCGCACATATTTTAGTTGTTTTATGTTTTAAATATTTTTAAATTTTAAATGGTAAATTCTTTGCCGTATAGCTGTTTTGTAGGCGAGATCAATCTCCCTGAGGGCCAAACATGACGTTCAGTGAATCATTCACACATTGTGTCTGACTTTGCTTGGTAGAGGTATGCCAAATCGAGGGCCCATGTTCCCCCCGATGATGGGGCCACCAATGGGCGGAGCCTTGTTTGCAATTTGTCCATGTCCATGCATGTCACATGTGCTGCAAGTGGTACTGCAAGCGATTTCAGCGCAGCAGATGACGATCTTGAAGGGGGCTTTGAATTTTGTTTCAAAAGGTTTGCTGATTTTGCTGCCCACATGCGCACGAAGACTTGCAACCACGACTCAAGAATTTTGTGCACAGCAATTCTGAGAGGCAGACTGCCAAGGCAGACAATCCGGAACTACAAACCACTAACTAATTCATACTAATTCAATGAGTTCCTTGAGTTCCTTTCTGCTTGAAGCTGTAGCATGTAGAAGGGCATACTGGACAGATCTGAATAAAATGGGCAGAATGAATCAATTAAGCCATGTTCATGAATGTTCTGTAATGTTCTCAAATGTAAGCCATAAAATGTTCTGAACAGACTCAGCCAAGGAATGAGGCCAGGCCCATGTGGACCATGCGGTAGCCCTTGCGGTGGGCCATGCGGTAACCCTTGCAGTGGCCCTTGTGGTGCAGGCTTTCCAAGCCGTCCTGGCCCTTGGATCCACGGCAGTTCAGACAGATTCTATGGCGGCTGGATATGAGACATGTGTAATACATTTAAGCCATGATGATTACAGGATATTACAGGATATTACAGGCTCTAATTAAGCTATATTGAGCTATGAAATCAATATACTGGCGTATCAGGTGGCTCAAAGTGAACGGTTCTCCCGTTCGACCTGACAACTAGATACCTCTAACATGTGTCAATCATATTCCTTGTTCCGCCTTTTCGCCAAGGATGGGACATTACCCAGTGCCAAGCCCAAATGGAGTGCCTGGTATGCCGGGACCCTGTGGCCCTTGTGGACCTGGAGGGCCTTGTGGTATGAGACCAAAAATGATGGCAACTCGATGGCAGCTGGCAGTAAAACAAACAGCGAAGTGACGGCTGGATCATGCTGGATTGCTTGGCATGCTGAAATTGAACCCACAGTTATATAAAGCGCAGTTGTTAGTCTATGTTAGTCTGTTTGCCATGGTTTTAAGTTTCTTCCATGGGGTTGCTTGGTTCCCTTCGCTGTATTTCTCCAAAGACTTGTCCAATACTCTCCCGGACACTGAAATTCACAATCGTTTTTCAGCAGAATCGCTGCCCCTGAAATTTGACGCAGTGCAGATCTTCTCAGGTCACACCAGCAACCCTCGCATCCATGTCTCCGCCAATGCAAAAGCAGCTCTTGGGAGAGCTTCGCGGCTGCAAAGAGCCAGGCGAGCCAAGCAGCCAAAGCAGCCAGGATCTTCACAGGAGCTTCACCTCTTTTAACATCAACCATACCGGACGATGCCAGTAGCCATACAAATCACCCATTCAGTACATTTCAGCGATTTCAGTATGCACTCTTCTACATTCCCATTTTCAAGTATCTGTCCAACATAGTCCAATTTATTTGACACATTTTCACGCTTTATATATCTTTCTTTGATTTTCTTTGTATACCATGAACATCCATGTCCATGGAGTCCATGAAGCATGTTGTGGTGGTTCTTCGACCTGCTCCCGGGCGCTCATTCGACTCAGCTCAGCCGAGGAAGCTTTACAGCGAGATTGTGAGAATTGACCCTGAACGTGCTGGGAGGATCACAGGGATGATGCTGGAGATTCTTGGTGGATTCAGCAACTCAATAAACTTATATAAAGGTAACATACTAACTTAAGATTGTCAGATTGATGTATATTTTTGATAATTCTTATTCGCGTATCGTATATTGGATATATTCAGATATTGGATATTGACTTCTTTTTGATTCTCCTTCAGTTGCTTGGCTGGTGACTAAGGATAGCGCAGGCTTTCAGGGCGTTTGCATGCTCTGTACACCACAAGCTCCTTCACGTTTATGCACATATTACCTATAGGATCTATAGGTATTGCAGCAGAAAACCACACATCGAAAATCAGGATTCAGGATGCATGAGATGCATCCAGACATGGTGGTGACGGGCTATAAGTGGAAGCATGCCATGGTATGATAGCGCCTTAATGTTTGCACCTCACAATTCAATTTAACCAATCTAGGTGTCTGATTCTCTTCGCCGAGGATGGACAACAGTGAGCTTCTTGCCCTGATTGACTCTCCGGAGCAGCTCCGGTCGAAAGCTCGAGAAGCGATGCAAATGCTGGCGCAACGCTAGTTACGTCGATTTGCATCGATTTGCTGGAGAGGTGGATCAGTTTGCAGTGTGATGAGCGAGTTCCTTTCCCCCAAAGCAACCGCACTGCTGAACATCGCTGAACCTTTCTGCCCAAGAAGCATCAAGAAGCTGCGGATTTCTTGAGGGTTCTTAGGCATATTCTTGTAATGGACAAACGACGGCCTGGTACCAGTAGTGTCGGACGTCAGTATAGTGAGCTTGAAAGTACTTCGAAGAGTGTGAACAGTCCTGCATTGGGGTAACTTTTTCACTCATGCAGCAGGAGAAACAGAAGATCCTCTGGGTGTTCCTCCCTGTTTGTCCGACAAATACTGCAATTTGATCACAATCTGACTCTGATCTCTCCAGCAGGTCGATCTATTAAATCTATTATATAAGTTTCGAGTTTCTCAAATCTTATCTGGGTTTTGCAAGCCAAAGTACAAGTGTTTTGAAGCTGCTTCCACAGGAGGGGTAGCAATTCGGGGCTCTGAAAGTTTTTGTAGAAACCAGAGCCCACTTTGTCTGAGGGACTTGATGTAGCCACGGCTTGCAAATTAAGGGCAAATTACGGTATTACGTGTGTGCTTTGCCTTGGGATCAGTACCACAAGCAACAGAGCGGCTTTCCAAGTTCCCTCTGTCCACACAATTGGCTTTAAGCGACGAAACATGACGAAACTCAGTCAATAGCTGCGCTGTGTGTCAAAAATGGGCAGATGCAACGCCATGCCAAGGAAAGAGGGTGCAGTGACGTCCACAGTGCTTTCCCATATGTCATCACACATCATCAACTCAGCACAGTCTGTTTCTGAGCAGAAGTTCCGCTGACAAACTGTGTAGACCGAGGCTGCAAACTGGGGTTGTCCGCACAAACTGTGTAGACTGCCTAGATCGCACCAATGTGCTAGCCTCAGGCGCTGCAACAAACCAAAATGCGCACAGGTCATCACAGGTCCATACTTGCTTCGGTCCAAATTCAGCAAACTCTCGAACATGGCAGCAGCAGACGCATTATTACAACATTACTCCTACATATGAATACATATGATATATAATATATATTGATATATATATATAATATTTGTATATATTGTATATATACCCCTATAATACATATGACGCATATATGTATTATTATATATCATTATACAGAGTATACATATGATTAGCGCATGATCCCGATCTAGTAATTTCATATCTGATTTATCCTTTTATTTAATTGCCTTTAGCAGAAAACAACTCAATGCCGAAGATAGGAGTAGTTTCTGCTGGCTTTGGGCGACGGTCAGGTGCTCCAGTTTTTTGTCGGCCTCGAAGTCTTGAAGCAGCAGCTCACAGTTTCGGGCTGAGAACAGGCAGTGAAACCAAGAAGATTCGATGCTCGGGTATGCTATGTAGATATATGTAGATGCTATCTAGTAGGTGGGAGATATTAGGAGATGCTTGGGTCAAGCCGAGCAAAACTGGCTCGGTCCGTGAAGCTCATCTTAGTCACTTGTGACATCAAAACATATCAAAACTTAAAGTTCTGACATTTCTTTCTTTACTTCCAAGCAGAGTTGGACGCTGTATGGCGGTGTACCAAGTTGGCTCAAGTTGACCCAGGCAATGAGCTGGCTTCCAGAGCCGAAGATGGACTTCGAATGCCAGGCGTGATGCTCCGGGGCAGTTTCAGAGGTACATATTGTGTAATATTGTGTAGATTTGTGTGCTGAACAGCTCAGTCAAAAAGTTGCCGAAAGTTTGAAGAGCCGTCAACTCTGTGTGATAACCAAAGCAGATCAAAGCAGATGGATATGGATGACTTCAGCCAAGTGACAATTCATGACAATCCCTTTCCCATGTCGTGCCCATAAAATTTCCGGTAAGCTGAGCTAAGCTCCAGTAACTGGCAATTTCTTGAACACCTCCCCACAGTCTCAGGGGCGAAACGTGGCGAAACCCAGCTTAGGCTGTGCTGGTTCTCAGCGAACTTTATGACGTCATGGGAGATCATCTCGCCCTGCAGTGACCCCTGTGCAGTGCTATATAGGGCATGTCATGGGTCCTATGCTTAACACCACACCAGTGAAGAAGTGAAGAACCCAACCTTGCCACAAGAAGTGGCTGGAAATTGCATCAGTTTGACCGGTTTGACCTGGCCTCTCCTTTTGATATTGACATATATTGACTTGGACGCGGGTCCAGGTATGCTGGGTCGGTGGCGCACAAGAAATACCAGGCAGGATGCATTCGTCTTCTGCGATTTGATGGTTTTAGGCCAGCCATTGGGGGATTTTTTGAAGGCAACATCTTTGTTGCGAGCCCAAATTCGCCCCATAGTGTGAGATGCCGGAATGCAATGGAATGCATGGAATGCCGGACACCAATTGACATAATTGACACATATTGACACATATCCCATAGGATCCATGTATGGTATATATGGTAACATTTACCATCAATATACCCCCAATGTTACCATATATATATACCATACATGGATCCTATATGATCCTATGGGTATTGACACATATTGACACCATGCATATCGTTGATCCGTGAAAAATTCCACGGCACTGGATCCACCTTGCCGTGGAGCATAGCGGCATAGCGGACCGCCAGCTCTTGGGTAGCAGTCGACCACGAATGATACCAACCTCGCAAGAGCTGGGAGCCAAGAGATGTGTCAAGACAGCATAAGACAGCATGGTTTTTGCGTTTTCACTCCTTGGTAAGCACGGATCCATCAAAGACAACCACAACCACCCGGACTGCACCAGTCACCAGAGATTGGAGGTGCAGATCGAGTGAAGATAGTGACCTGGTGAGGCTCCTGACCTCCATCCACAGACACTACAACAACTCCTTTACAGACCGCGAGAAACAGGCAGAAGCCGATAGGCAGCTGATCCAAGCTGATCCAAGCTCGAAGCAGCTGGTAGATACTGGTAGAAGATTCTAGAAACCGGGCCAGAAAGAATTTGACGGGACATTTGCTTCAAACGTTCTAATTGTTCAACATGTTCAGATCAGCAATGCGCAGAGATTTTGTCGGATTGCTACCACTATGGAACCGTTCGAACCAGGCTTGCTTGAACCTTTTTCTTGGCCTCTACCAACCAGCCAAGCATCCACAAATGGAGAAACTGGACTGCAGAGGCCTCATTTCGCCACTGATCCAGCCATACCCGTTGAGCCGTGCCCGTGTCCGAGGTGACAATTGGCTTCACCACAAAATCTTGAAAGATGACTACACCCCAGGAGTTGAGGGCTTGGAATCCTGTAGAAAACTTTGGAATCTTGATTGGAAAACATTGTTAAAAAATATGTAACTGTAAAAGCATTCAATGCTTTGCAGATCTTTGCTCCAATGAAGATTCATTCGTATCAATTGCGTTTGAGATGACACCAAGGAGTGGTGGGTTGAACCGCTGCAGAACTACAAGAACAACATGGCGCCACTCATGTGCAAGGAGACCCCCTGTTGATCCTGGTTGTTTCGTTTGTTTGCACAACAGCACAGCAAGTGGTTTTACAACGTCAGGGCGGCGAATACCAAGTGGACCTTGCTCCTGATTTGCAAAAATGGTTCCGGCAGGTGGGATTCATGAGGAGCAGCGAGTTGAAGCATGTTGAAGCGACATTTGCTGTGGTCAAGATATACATAAATAGAATTAAATAGATATATTTTATTGTATACAATCTAAACAATACATAATATGAACTCATATAATAGAATTGATACACACATGCGTACAAAATTGATCAAAGTTGTAATATGTACACATATGGTCTGTCACTCCTTTCTGAAGTTCGTTTTGGGATGGGAAGAAACCTCAACACATTTGATGATGGATTTGTCACATCTGTCACCCACGCTCGTGACACATGTTTCACACATGTTTCAGGTTCACAAGGTGCACAAATACACCTACTTTGAGAAGCTGCTAGCAAACGTGGAGGCAACGTTCACCTTCGTCCAGGCCAGCGCTTGAGAACATTTATATAGCTGGAATAGCTGGAATGAATTATTTTGGTTCATCTTGGCTCCATCGACTCCATCAATTCTGTTGCTGAAATGATCTGAAATGAGTGCAGGTCAACACAGGAGTAAGACCGCTAAGGGTCACAGGTGTGTACAAGGCGGGTCCTTGGCCCAAAAGCTCAGTCAAATTCACACTTTGAGGAGGTTTGAGGCATGTGAGACACGAAGTCAAGATGATTCGGGCGTTCTATGTCACTACTTTAGCTTCTTCATAGTTTCCTTATGTTTCCTTGACGTTGATGGCTTTTCTTCTATTGTGATTGCAGAATCGCACAAAGCCAGAGACAAAGTCGAAAGTGCAGGGCTCAGCAAGTGGAAGAAGAGTGCAGTGGGTGCAGTGGGTGCAGTGGGTGCAGTGGGTGCAGTGGGTGCAGTGGGTGCAGTGGGTGCAGTGGGTGCAGTGGGCATACCGCATACCCATTCAATCCGATTCAATCCGATTCAATCCGATTCAATCCGATTCAATCCGGCTGCATCAACAGTTCCCATCGCAGAGGAAAAATCCATCGAAGAGGAACGTGGCCCGCCACCTTTATCACCCAAGGTCAAGGAGGCCGAGCTTCAACCAGAAAATACAAAATGACAATTGTGCGATGAAGTCTGAAATGACTAAAAAAGGTCAGCAAAACATGTTCGTGAATCACTTGCAAACTGAACATGAGCATTGATAAAAGTATCACTGACAATCAAGGAGGAAATCTGGTCCATTGTCAGCTTTGCTCATTTTAACATATTTTAACCGTTTGCCTTGGACTCCCTCACTGCGATCTTGCCTGGTTTCAAGATGCAAGGCATACCGAGCGTACGCAGATTCACATCAAGTGATCCGTGGCACTCAGTTCGACGAGTCCGTGCCACCGGCGATTTCCGAAGATTTCTTATGGTTTGGAACATGAATTTTATGACTTTCCATAAATTGGGAATTTCATAATCCCAACTGACTAATATTTTTCAGAGGGGTTGAAACCACCAACCAGATATTCGTTGTTCATTGTTTTTCAGCAGGTGCTTCGGCCAATCTTCCAGCCCGTTCGCATTGAGTCTGAGGAGCCACGTTTTGGAGAACTGCTGCGTCAATTGGCAGCAGCTGATAGCGTTTTGATTTCCCATGATTTCACTACATTCGAGTCGCTTCGCGACGAGTACCACCCGCGCCCAGTCTGCCAGTGAATGGGACAGTCAGGAAAGAAGCGGGCTCGTGGCAGCCCACTGGGGTCAAACTTGGCCGTCCTTGGCCTGAGCACGAGCCAATTTGGGCCCAACTTGGGCCTAACTCAGGCCAGTTGGCTCCAACTTAATCCCAACTGTGCTCCCATGTGGCGCAACTTGGGCAGGTTTGAGCACAAGTTGGGTTTAACATACGCAACTTGGGCCTGTGTGGGCCCAAGACAGGCCAACTTGGGCCGAAATTGGTTCCTAATTGGCGGCATGTTGGAGCCAAGTTGGGCCGAAGTCGGAGTGTTGGCCAAAGTTGACCCCAAGTGGAGACCATGTTGCAGCAATGTCGGATCGAAACAAAGAATTTGGACGGTGTTGGGCCGAGATGCAAAAGGTGCAAGTTATCACAGTGAGAACGTGGCAGGTCGATATAGGTCGATCCTGAAAATCCCCCCCTCACCTGAAGCTGCTCCGCTCCTAAACTAAGGTGCCTCGGCACCTTCGGTGCAGGCGGATTCCCTAAAAACGAATGGAGGGATAACTCCTGTTCTAATCTTCTAATTAAGAGGCGCAAGAGCAGATCGCCTCCAGTCTGCAATGTCGAGGGAGCGATGTGGTCACCACATTGGTGGCATGTTTGTTCTCGACATTTTTCCCTCCTTTATCTTGACTGTATCGTAGCTCCGGAAGAAACACTATTCTTGAAGTGCTCATCACCACAAGGGGTACATGAGCTGCAAATCTTTTTGCAACGGATTATTCAAAGGATTGAAAAGAACAAAAAGAACTTGTTTCCAGCTGCTTCCATGACCTTTTCACCAGGAGGGGTACCGACTGCCAGAAAGTATGAAGAAGCGCCAGGTCAAAAGGCTGGGTTTGGTCAGACATTGAGAAACACATTGAGAAACACATTGAGAAACACATTGAGAAACACATTGAGAAACACATTGAGAAACACATTGACATTACTAGGCCTTTACTAGGCCTTTACTAGGCCTTTTACAATTGGGAAATTGAAATTGATTGAAATTGCCTATATTTGCCACTCAACTTCAAGGTCATGAGGAGCAAGCTCGCACGGGTTTCTATTGATTTGTTGTGTGAGCTAAATTCAAGCCATCCACACTCCACAGATCCCGGAGTCCCGGGAGTCCCCTACATCAACGCCAAACGGCAGTTGCCAGAGCACTCTTCAAAGGCCCGAAGGGATTACGGACCTGGACATTTGTGGCAGTCCTTAAAGATCCTTAAAGGTGATGCTCGGTGGTCACGAGGAACACATAGTATGTTTTGATAACATTGAATTCGTATTGAGCTGTCCAAGAGAGGGTTCAGTGGTCGTAGAAATAGGCAGAAACAAAGATATAGAAAGACAAACAAAAGCCGATTTCCGATGTTTGTGCTTGTAAATCTCGATCTTTGGTGGTTTTGCAGAAATGCTAGCGGCTAGCGGATGATCCATGATATCCATGGATATCCATGGAAATGGAATGGATGCACGTCTAATTTGCTTGCTTGATGCAGACATGAGATCCTTGCTGGACAAGTATTATGAGAAGCACAAGAGCACTTGTAAGAGCAGGTGGGGCTCCGGATGCTTCCACCAGTTAATATAGCAGATTACTGGCCAGCGTTCTCTGCAGATCTTTAGAAGATCTTGATGGCACCACGATCAAAACGCTAACATCAAGATAAACGTCCAAGATCCTCACACCATGTGGAGACTGTTGGATTCTTTGCTCGCACTTCTTAATGTGAGATTATTGGAGGCAAGACACACAGGAGCAGAAACTTTCGGCGAAGCTCAGGCAGGAAAACTATGGAACTAGTACAGTAACTCAGTAGCAGCTAGTGCACTACGCGGATGCTACGTGGCCTGTATATTCTTTCCTGCCAATACCTATTGATCCTGTTGCCAGGAGGATGCGAGAGTCCAAGCCTTAAAAGATGTACAAATCAGGTGATTTGATCATATTTTGATATATTTTGCATATTTTGATATGAAATTGTTGTTTCAGAGTGGCAATTCAGCACAGCTGTGACAGATGATATCAATTCGACAGGAAGACCATGAATGCTCAAAGGATGAGCCTAGACTCCAAGGACTGACCTTTCCCCACTGGAAGACATCTTAACAGATTTTAACAAATCTTAAATGTCAAAACATCATAAAACATCTTGATACACTTATCATATCTTAACATGATTTAAGCGTCAGGATCCCTCGGCTCCAAGCATGCATTCCGTCAATGTTGGAGTCCCAGGTTGTAGGGCATAGAACCCAGTCTGTAGCCAGAGAGAGAGAGAGAGAGATATGGATGGCATTGTGGAAATCGTTGTTGTGGAATTGCAGAATTCCATGTTCTGGAAATTTACTTGCCATTGATTCCTAAGGTACAAGAGTCAAGTCAAGCACAGGGAGGTGGGGCTGACATGTACTCTACGGGCATTTTTTGGCTTAACCGGCTTAACCGTGAGAGGTTTGACTGAACTATAGACTGAACCTTTGAAAGTTGTCAAGAGATGCGAAGAAATGTGGTTGAGAAATGTGTTTCAACTTTAGACTCAAGGGCTGGCATGTTGGCTGCCACTTTTCTGTCTTCAAAGGTGCTCCAGTTGCACATCCTGTAAGCCCTGTGTGGATACCTTAGATTCCGTCGGATTTGCAGACGGCAAATGACGCAAGACTATCCTACCTACGTTTGGCAGCCAGATTGTTTTGCGACGTTTTTGTTGCCACATGTTGCCACCGTGCAGTCTGATGGAAAAGCGTCCTGCCAGTTCCAAAACGTGGCTGTCGAGTTGTAAAGCAACAAATTCAACTTGGGTGGGACAACATTGCTACCATTCTCTGCGGTGCAGGCCCAAGTCACAATTTGTCCCGCCAAAAAGGTTCTAACCTCAGCTCGGGAAAGTCAATCGCTTTGAGACCAAGCCCTTCGCTGCTGTTGCGATTTGTCTCAGCTGACGCAACGAGTTGCAAGCCTTGCGCGGAGTTGAAATGTGCATGCGAAGACATTGAGGTCTCAAAGTCGGACGATGTACCTCAGCTGCAAAGAACTCTACACTTGTGTTGAAGGTTTTTGAAGGGAGAGTACGATGCGTGTGTTAGCAGGTGTTAGCATATACCTCAGCACCATTCAGCACCAGTTTTTCCTGACGAGGCCGGGCCACCAAAACGCACCGCTGACTTCACTGCAATCCGGGAAGTTCTGATCTTGGAGAGAAGGAGTTTTTTTTGGTTCGATTTTTAGACCCGGTTGGAATTTGGGCTCCCGCGCTCAGAAGCTTTCCGAGGCAAAGCCTGAGCCTTTGCAGATATTGTGACTCGTTCTTCCAAGCCGAGGCGATTCTGCCTAATAAGTACAGGAACGGTAATTAGTAAGGAAAATGTCATTTGCCCAGCCAAGTCGTTTCAGAAGGATTCGGATTGTGATTTGAACATGATCTGAATCAACTGCAGGCGCAACCACAAATCTCAGCGGATCCTATCAAGGCAGGCAGATTAGAATAGAGAATAGATATGAATAAATCATGTTTAGAGTCTCTGAGTTTCATTGATTTGCCATCAGCATCACTGGCCTGTATGGATATTTTATGCATATTTATGCATTATGCAGCATCATTATGCCATATTCTCATTCGACGTTTTGGACGTGTTCAGAAGGGAACGTGTCCGACGCCAGGCAAAATATGGTCCAAAGATGGCCAGGCCGAAGGGGGCCAAAGGGATTGGAGGGGTTGAAACATGTTGAAACATGGGACAATTCGAAGAGGATCACAAGACACGACCCAGTTAAAAACCGTATTGTGCCATTGTTATACCCATTTTCTCAGCTTTTTCGGAACTGGCCTTTTTAAGCATTGAATTCACGATGCGATAACACCTGTTTCAAATGGTTTCACCGACAATTATCTTATATAATGTTTATCAATGTTTATCATATATCATATAATTATATATATATATATATCATTATATATCATATATCTATAGAACATCGGAAAATGCTCCGGGCCGTGTGTTATGTGTGTGTGACACATCTGTATAGATGTAAAACTTCCATTACTTGTTATATATTTATATATATGCGGGGGATCACCGGGGTCCCGGGGGGGTCGGTGATCAACGAAGACACCTCCCCGGGACCCGTGCAAACGTACCCGCGGGACTGTGGTGACGCACCTGGGCGCATTTAAGACGC
>Ga0126342_10007062_pt1 | contig 19988 bp, 21 predicted proteins | sample Cyp1metagenome_FD_92528 | JGI IMG/M metagenome (GOLD analysis project Ga0126342, IMG submission 92528) | Coral microbial communities from Lord Howe Island, Old Settlement Bay, Australia - Cyphastrea 1 metagenome | ecosystem: Host-associated > Invertebrates > Cnidaria > Coral ... | reverse complement strand
CCACCGGTCAAATAATGTATTTAGGGGGGGTCCTGGGGAATCAAATTCTTGGAGAACGGTAAATGTATTTTTTTTACCTGACCTCTCCCCCCCCTAAAATACATTTTTAGGGGTGGGTGATATAATAATATACGTTACATTACATCACAGTGCAGTGCATACGTAGCTGCTTAAACATATCCACACCCGTAGTGAAACGATGTGAAACGCAAAGAAAGTGACCCGACCCTGCCTGGTCCCACGGCCAAACTGATCCAAATCATCGCCTTTGGAATCATTCCGGCCTCAAACAGGGTCAATCCATGTCAATCCAATTGAGTTACTAGCGCTATCTCTAACATCCTCTAACAACCAGCACATTTTCACAATATCTCACAATGACAACACTCACACGTTCGTCCTTTTGTGGGGTTTGGAATGGATTCTTGCACCAACCACCCTGGAATAGAGATCTGGAATGAGAACATGTAAAAGAAGATCATTGTGGACCTGTGATGAAAAAAGTCTCACGAGGAGACACTCAGGGAAAACAGCTAATCTGAATGCTATCAAGTGACTCATTTTTGCATATGCCTTGCCGCAAAGGCCGCGTCAGCAAACGACCCAGTGAGGCTAAGGAATATGGCACATTGTTACACCATCTATTCTGAACCTTGTTTTAAAAAAATGTTAAAGACTACAAGACCCCACATACGAGTACAGGACCATTCATGCAAAAATTACCAAACTAAAATCTTTCCCTGCCAAGACTGGTTGGGACACATTGGTTTTTGTATTTGATACCAATCAATACCAAACACACGCACAAATATATATATATATATATACATATATATACATAATTATACATAAATATATATATATATATATATACATATATATATATATATATCCATATCCAAACATATACATCAAAACACCAACTAAATGCAACGACCAAGTCTTAAGTAAGTCAGATGTGAAATCTTTGCCCAACATCAAAACACCAACTAAATGCAACGACCAAGTCTTAAGCAACTCAGATGTGAAGTCTTTGCCCAACATGCTGAACACCAACTGAATGCAGGATTTATATATTATAGAATCATAGATCCGATCATGAAAACCAGAAAATCATGCATTTCCTATGCGTTTCACAAAAAGGCACGACTTTTCAAAATCAAGTGCTCCGAAGCTATTTTCAACAATTCAAACTAATCTAGGCATGACTTTTGCAACTCTCTGTGCCAACCATCAATCTCTCCGTTGATCCCATTCAAACGGCTCTTGGGTTTTGCTGAGTGTCTGCGAGGACTTGAACGATGCGAAACGCAGGAACCTGAGCATCGTTCACGCTATCAGGATGCAATGACTTCTCACGTAACAGGATGCACTTGTTGGATCTTTTGTTCCTTGATCTTCTTACTATGGAAACGACTCGGAATAATCTGAATGATGGACGAACAGCTGAACAGCCCATGAGAGAATATGACAGAGATTTTCCGGATATCTGGATGTTCTGAGTTTCTGGCTGCGTAGTTCAAATTCTGAGCTGACTTGGAGGCCGATGAGGCGAAGTTCACTCCCACCACTGTGTCCAAGATCGGCTTGGATCGACCCTTAACAATCTGACCAATGGGACTGGATTGGGACAGGGTTTTGTTGCAACCAGGAACAAGCAGCATGTCCATCATGTCGCTTGATGTCGCTTGTACTTTCAGCTGGAATGCAGGAAACTGTCCCGCTACCAGCACCACTTGGCCTCATCTGCCGAACGTATCAGGCTGTCACTGCGAAAGACAAGCAAGGGGCCTGCACCGATGGCAATGTGCTCTCTCATCTCGTTTGGGCTATGTATGGTCTATGTATGAGCGATGCATGGGCTGTGTCAGTTGCATGGTATGAAAGAAAAGCAAATAAGAGAGAGAGAGAGAGAGAGAGAGCGAGAGAGAGCGCGATCCCATACCAAAAGCAAATGTTTCTGTCAATTGTCCAGCACCTCCACTGTTGCCAGGACTGATGGGTGCCGTGCTCTGGTACACCATGTTGTCTTCGACAACCTCATTTGCAATTCATTCCCCCTAGCAGTGGGCAATCAGAGCATCCAGAACTTGTATGAACTTGTAGCATCTACATTTCATTCCTCTGATTGCTACTACTCAGGACTGGGCTTCTGCCCCAGACACCACACCTTCGCTTAATTTCAACCACTGGCTTCCTGGCAGTCTTGGAGGTCAAGTGTTTCAAGAGCTGTGCTAGACGTCAATGTTTTCATTTTCTGGAACCATCTGGAACCTAAATGGACCATCTCCTTCTGCCCCCTTACATGTTCCGTGGCCTCCCGTCCCCTTATTGTTGCTTCGTCATTTTGACCATCCCATCACCAGCCTAGTGGAAATCCCAAGGCTGCCACTCGCATACCCATCTTCACGTTTCGAGCTTGCAGCTTCAGCCTGGGATGTCACTCACGTGGCTGGGTTGGTTTCGACGCTTCAGAGTGCTGACTTGAAAAAGCTGGCAAGCATAAAGCCACACCCACATGCAAATGCCTGCACATAAGAGGTGCAAACAAGAGGCAGGGAGAGTGTGACCTCTGCTTTTTTCAGTTTATCTTTCAATTCCTGCGGGTCCTTCAACTTCACAATCCTGAGACCCACCAGTCTAGGCATGTCTTGGTGATGCAGCTTGACCATGGTTGCTACATGCAGCGTGGCAAGTCGGACAGGTCTCAGACATGCTGCTGCAAATGGATTTTGGAAAGTCCGCATTTGTCTTCATGCTACTTTCATGCCACATTTGTGTCCCACTGGATATGTGCCATGGGAGATGTGCTACTTCAGCACTAAGCATCGCAAGATCGAACTGGAAGCAAATCATCGGGACGGTGGCATCCTCAGGATCGAGTTTGACAATGCTTCAAATTGATTTTCATGGATTTTCATGAGTGTCATTTTAGCCCTCCATGCCCAGGTTCCAATGAAAGGTGGGCAAGGCAAGGCATGGATTTGGAACTGAGGACAGCACGAACAGGTGTCTCCCGAGCGATGGGAACTGAACGCGCACCTGAACATCTGCGAGTGTCAAACCTTGACTTTCGCTCCAAAATGCTCCAAATGACCCGGGTCGTCCTAATCTCAAATAAATATTCTCACTATAACATAGATTTCCAATATATTTCCAAGTGTTGTCCTAATCCAAGTTGCCGTTTTGGAATCATATGGAATCGTAATTCTGGCAAAAGATAATTATCTTGAAGCATGTGCCTGGCTTTGTTTCATTTCTTTACGGTACAGTGCCAGTCTGATGATGGCCTTCTCTGAACCTCGCACGACGTGGGCATTGGTGACAATCCTTGGTCCAAAACAAACTTGGCACACCACAGAATGTAGAAAATGTAGAAGTACGTATGATTGATGCAAGATCTCGTGCACAGCCCTACGCTTGTCCGCTGCTCGCATTTTATTGCAGCAACCCCTATGCGGACATACATACGAGTACACTCATGACACTAACGGGATGCATGTTGATGCCCTTTGGGTCTCCAAATGTCTCCAAAGAAGCGGGGTTCTCTGTCTCCTGAACTTGAGAAGGTTGACAGCAAATGGATGCGAATGGAACAAGGACGGCTTATATATAAATACTATAGTTTTTAATGTTTTTGGTATTGCATGTATATTTTTTGATATGATTACCAGCATTACTGCTCACAAATCTAAATAGAAAATATTAGAATGCTGCATAGTGCTGCCTGTCTGGTATCTGTTTGCTAAGCCTGTCTTACAAATGGCCCAAATTGGCCTTCTGGCGAGTCTCGTATAGTCATCTCCTGCGCGCTGTATCAGGGAGTTACATCTCACGACACTATATGAACAGGAGTGACCCGTGCGCTGGTAATCATCAACACACAACCCTCAACAATTGGTGTGCAGAAACCATACTCGCAGTTTCTCTCTGTGCAGCTCTCTGTAGCTGACAATATATTCATGGAATTAGTGTCTCAAAGCTGGTCAGCCCTGTGAATGTAAAGAGCGTCTATCGTGGGGAGAATTCAGTTCAAGCATGTTCCAGCAAATTTCAAGCAGTCAACATTAAAAAAACATAACAAATCGTTGGCCCAACATACCATGCTGACACCATAAGTAGAGGTGGGTGGTGGCAATTGGGCTCCAGTTTGCATCGTCATATTGTCGTCGACCTGAGCAGCGGACTGGATCCATGACCAGTGACCAACTTCTGAGAAGATTCTGTTGTCTTGTCCTTTTCTATGCCTCTCTTACTTTCTGCACGCTAACTCTTTCCAGGACTTGTCTGCGAATCATTGCTTCATTGCTTGATTGACATTCTGCACAATAATTTTGCATAGTTTTGCCATGACGATCATCGCGACATATCACGGCCATTGTTCAGCTGAGTTGCCAAAAAGCCACTGCCAACGGATTCTTGAATTGGAGCGTCCTGGATGATCGACTTAGTCAGTGTCGTCTTTGGGCTGGGTCTTTAATATTGGAAGTTTAAACTGGACCCTATAGTGGAATAGTGGCACTGTATGTTTCATCCACTTCAGATTTCAGATTTTACGCAGGCTGCACAAAGACGTTTTGTTGGAGTCACAGTTGTTGTTGTTGTTTCCTTTACGCTGCACTACCCAAGACAATCCTGGTACGGCTTGTCCATGTCCAAACCTCTGTCAACTGTGCTGATACGCACCTTGAGCGAGGACTTGCTGAAAAGTTGATACGAAGCCAAATCAAGCCAAGAAGGCCAAGAACATGAAGAACATCTGACTGAACAAATGCAAGAGCAGCATAGCGTCAAGCTTCAAAAGAAACATTTCGGTCCCTGGAGCCCGGAGCCCTGAGGTCCCCGCAATGGAATACTTCAAAGCGCCTGGAAGTAGTAGCTATATGCTGTATAGCTATTAAATTATTAAATAGTAACGGATGAGAATTGCATAGAATTGCTACATGGGAATTCATGGGAATTACAATTCAAATTATTCAGGCAAGGTTTGAAAGATTTTGAAAGCAATATAGTTAATGAGCACAGCATCCTGAAGCATAGCACAGCCAAATAGCGGCTCCTATGCTTTCTTCGTCCAACGCGGCGTATGATTCATACCACTACATAAGTCATCATAATTCCAAATCATTGATAACAACTGATGAAGTACGAGAAGTTTCTGATGCCAGAACGCTGGAAAGTCTACTGCAGAGAAAGGTGCTGTATATGGTGGGATTCCACGAAGCATCATAGGAGCCAAAGGGTTGTGTCTCAGGTCCTCGTCAGAAAATGTGCAAGCAAATCATGCGAAGGATGACTTCTGCATGTCTAGGATGCAGTATCATGCAGTATCAATGCGGTCGGCATCAGCAGCACAAGCCCAAAATGCAATCGATGGCACCAGCTGCTCCATCATCCTCATCTTCATCAGCCCCTGCGCAAGAAACTGATGCTGGTGAAAATCATCACAAATCCCTTCAAAAATGTCCTAACATGTCCTAACCACCTCTTGGGCCAGAGCGTTGCACTGTTGATCGCTTTCAGGTTTTAGACATTTTCAGATAGTGAACATATGTGACGATGCTATGTACATAAATAAATAACTGTAATATATTATATATATAATTAATATTAATTATAATCAATTATAGTAATTATATATTATATATATATATATATTACATATATAATGCATTGTATATCATTGTATATCTATGTATCCAGTGTTGATGTGGGCTCCCCCATCGGTCCCTCGTTCACCCTATCTCAAAGCCTGCAAGCTTCTGAGCCTGTCTTGGATAGCCTCGCCGCATCAATGGTCCAAAAGTTTCTCGCACATTTGTGCAAAAAAGAAGCGCACCTGCATTTCTATGCATTTCTTATATTTCTCTGTCTCTCTCTCTCTCTCCTACCTATGTAATTAGTCCACTGATGTCCACTGTCGGTTTTTTCCGTAACATCATTCCCGTGCATTCCCTAGAATTCCAATGTATAGATAGGTTTTTGCTTGAGTAGATCGTTGTAGAACGGTGGCATCGCAATAGATGGCAATAACTTCCAGCATAGCTCCGGCCAAAACATGTCTGCTTGGTGGTCTGCATGGTCTGCCTCGATGTCGCATTGAGGTTTTGGACTGAATCCCTCGTGCAGGTCGCTTGGGGATGTGGCCCCTCAGCGAGCCACAGTGTCAAATGCCGCTCTACAGACTCACAATGCCAGCAATGTTCAGCTGCAACTGGGATTGGGTTTGCGTCGTTTATGTATATCTAGAAGAGGTCGCCTCCGTTGAAGGAAGTGAAACTATGTGAAACTATGTGAAACTGCCTTTTCAATTTGGCATTGAATCAGTGCACTTCTTGAGGTTGAAATCTAGCCAAGCCACTGAGAGCCGATCCAGTCCTACAGGGCTCAACGGCCAACAGTCCTACACTCCTACGAGTACAGTTCATTCCAAATGGTGTTTTTTCCTTTAAAAAAATAGCCAGGTCGGCCAGGGCGTCCTGCCTAGGGTGACACGATATTATGCGTCCCTACTGCCAGCACAACTCCATCCTTGACTCAGAATTGCATCTGTTGATATCTGTTGTATATCTGTTATATATCTGTTGTATGAATCTATATGAATCTCAACATCTGCCTGACCTGTTCGAATTCCGCCAATTCAAATGTGACACGATGAGGCTGGTGTGTCTCCTCGGAGGAGACTTGGCTTAGAGCAATATCCCCATGGGCTTTGACTCCGACCAATAGAATGAGGTTGAACAGCACCATCCTCAGCCGTGCAAGGGCAAATTTGACGCCAATCAAAGAATTAGGCTGGAAGACGAACATTTTGTGCGTAGAACGCTGGTTGGTGACTGCAAGGAGACATGCTGCTTTGAGATGTTCTGTCAAGATCTGTCAAGATCTGTCAAGTTCATCACTGAGAGGCCTAGTTGCGCAAAAAATCAACATCCGCCATACAATAGCGCAATCAATATCTAATTAATACTTGAAAACATTTGAAAACTAGGTTGAATTATAGCAAGCAAGTAATGCAAATCGCTAAGTTTCATGAGTCACGCCAAAATCGCCAAACAAACTTTGGGTGGTTGCAGTTCGATTTATTATAAATTGTTCTTCCCCGGCTAGCATATCCTAGCACTCCGAGATACTCCCAGCACGTTGTGACATTTGCCGCCCAGAAGCTTGAGCTTAACTTCCATGCATCATATGGACAACATTTCGCAGACGTCAAAACGAGGCGTCTAGCTGCATGAACCCTAAAATGGGGCTGCAGACAAATCCTGGGCTTAATTCCATTTAATTCCATATTCCATTGTACACACTGCCAACTTTCAAGCGATATTTCAAGTTTTCCTTGGCAGCACTTTGACTTTCGTTTCGTCCATTACACATCTGTGATCGTCTGTGCCATGGTCAAACACTGGCTTTTTGTTTTAAAGAAAGTATGTATTTAAAAAAGCATGAATGGCCATGCCACATTGGCAAGTGTTGTCATAACATCCTCCGTCCAACAAGTGCACCACTGAACTCAAAAGTCGTATCAAGCACCATGACACATCATTAGAAGGGGGAACGAAAGCCAGCAAAACTTGCCTGTCTCAGCTTGTGACTCCCTTTCGTTTTTTCTACGAACCCTTCAGCTTGCAACTCTTTTGTTTTTTCTACGCAGGAGCTCTAACAAAGACCTTCATACAACTGCCCTTTCACCAGCTCCGTTTTGGGATCCTTACGAGTACCGTTCTAATTTCATGTCGCCTTCCAGAGCAGCTCCGTTTCAATCTATCTAAATTTTAATCTTACACTTCCACGATCCACATCATCGGATATATCTCCATGAACCCTCTCGGCTTGTAACTCTTTCGGATATACCGACTGATAGCTCCAACAAAGACCTTATAGCCACCCGTGTCCAATCGTGTCCACCTTGCTCTTCTACAATCCGTATCACCATGTATCACCCAGTACACTTTCTCGAGCTCCTATGTCATCGCCTCCAAGATCTATCTTCTCTACGTGATCCCTCTGCTATATACCCCGTTTTGTCCTGTTTTGTCCCGCCTATGCTTGCCCTTCCACAACCCATACAGTAAGTATCACCGAACATTGACGCATCTCCACGAACGTCCTGGCTTGTAACTCTTTCGGCTATGTCGTCAGCTCCAACAACAATCACCCCCAAGTTTGCCTTTCCACAAACCCTATCAACCAATATCCACCAGTCAAATCTTGCGTCTCCCTCTGGTTTTCTCCGGTTACCCATCATCACCCAGTATACTTTCTCGATCTTGTCATCACCTCCAAGAACAATCTTCTCTGCGTTCCTCCGCGACATACCCTGCTTTATCCCGTCTAATCTTACCCTTCCGCCCTTCCGTAGTTTTCTCCATTCCCTCCCATCTTCGCCCTACCCAATCACGGACCAGGGAGGAATCGCTACCCCACAGTCAGTCAATTGCTCCCTGGTACATGACCCGCCCAAGAACCTCAAAAAAACACGTGAGCCACGTCTCCACACCACCTAATTTCGGGATTTGGTCCGATCTTGGGAGCTCTGGCCCCCCAGACCCCCTACAGGGCTGTAATACTCGCTTTGTTCGCAGAAAGCAACTTTGCCTTGCCTGTCGGCTGGCTTTTGTAATAACAAATGCACAATTCGTTTACATATTTCATCATCATCACACAAAACTCAAGTGCACCTTTGCAAATTTAAGACATTTAAAGCTATTTACGTCATGATTTGAAGCAGAAAAATATCAGACTAGCCGAATGCATGATCTATGATGAATGCATGAGGTTCTCCTTGGGCAAACGTTGGAATAGCTTCACCTTCAAGAGAAACTTGATCACTGTCTCTTCCTTAGGTGGACAATTGATGGACGCATGTCTGTATTTAATAAACAAGAAAGCATGAAAACTGCTCCTGATGACCTATAGCCAGGGTAAGGATCAATCACAGGTCCCCCTCATGATCGATTGACAACCAAACCGAGTTCAAAGCGTTCTGCACCGGTGTTGCTGCAATAACATTGGTGGGGTTGATGCTCTCCTTCGTGGACTGCTCTGCCTCAATGACATAAACGACGCATGCACTTTGATGCACTTCTTCAAATGCTTGAAATCTGCACGGCGGTCTGAAGATGTTGAGAAAAGCAATGCCCACCTTTGCGCAGGTCTGGCAAGCCGCACCCATGTGCCGGCCTGAGTAGATTCTGTTGGAACACAGTTTGGAACAAGTGAAATTTTAGTACCAGGGGCCAGCAGAGAGACCTCATGGTCATTATCAGAGTAGTGCTTGTATCATCTTGTACCATATCATTTGGTACACAGTATCTACTATTGCCTCATGGAGCCATTGCATGTCATTGCATCATCTACCTGAACTTCTGAAGAGATCTCGAAGAGAAAGCGGGTCCATGGACCAGGAACTTTTCCGGCAGATTGTAATAGGCTTGTCTCGCTCAAAGGTAGCACGCATTTGAAATTTTCAAGAAACCATGTATTCACTTATTGCATCTTATTGCGGCCGGTGGCTTTTGTCCATGACCCTCTCGCGTCCTTGCAGCCAAGGTACATGCACACGGTCAAAACACCTCAGCAAAAAGCGCAAAAAACGCAGCGTGAAGGACCTGTGCCGAATGCGCGTTCTTTTGGCAAGTCATGCGTATGACCCGTATGGCGTATGTTTAAACCACATTACTGCAAACCACAAGAAAAGCTTCCGAGTTCGGTAGCCAGTCTCCGTGGCCGGCTGAGTTGCCAGCCCGGGGCACAAGTAGGTAAAGGCTGGTCTCCCAACGTCTCAAACTTCGTTCAGTTTCGATTGTCTGGTCTCTTGCAACGTCTGTGATGTTGTTGCCAAATGCACTGATCGTCTAGACTGTGCCTTTCAGGCTGCTTCCAGCAAATCTTGGCTTGGCATCATCTGTTCCAAGAAGCTGAACACATGGAGACTTATTGTCAAGCGCTTAAGCCAAACTCAGTTTCTTGTGGTTGACTACCAGTACCAACACAATAAGTACACATATCAAATGTGGTTGACTACATACTACGCATCACGTTCCGCATCACGTGCTCTCAACTTGAGCCGTCTTCAGCCACCAGTAAGTCATTCAGCAGAGCGGCAAATCGTCTTCGATGTTCCTGAACTAGTTTCATGATGTTTCATGTATATACATCCATATCATCAATACATCAACAACACCTGCCCCAAAAAGCCTGCGATCCAGTGTTACTGATCAAAGTGAGTGAGCCAAAGCATTTCTGTGCCTGCTTCCTCCATTACAGAATGCCTCCCAAATGACAGAAACAGCGCGATCGGGTAACTCTGGGACATAATGTAGACTCTGGCGCGACGGGGCATAAGATGCTCCAAGTTTTGAATAATTGTAATCTTGTCTGAGCAACGAGACAATATGGGACAATAAGGTTTCGCGACTGCGTACATTGCCGATGTACAGCCCAAAATGCACGTCGCATGATGCTGTCACGGGCGACCTCCTTCGCACACTGCCATGGCCCTCAGAATGCCTGTGCATAGATTTGAACACAGCCCATAAAATCAAGTCCTCAAGGACTGTATCCCTGCAGTAACGTCATGCAAAAGAGTTTCTGATTTTCTGAGTATTTTCTGAGTTCCTTGCTTGGTAAGCTCTGTGTACAATCGAGATGCCCTGAGTCTGAGAAAGCTTGCAATCAGCAAAGGACAGGACATAGAACAACAGTTGAACAACATTAATGCATCATGGCACATCATGGATGTGAGATGATGTGAGACATGGTGCACAACCTCGGCCCGAATGATTTTTGGGCGGTCCCTTGAGTCCCTTGCGTGAATTGGGTCTCACGGATATTGCTTTTGATCTCCTCGCATAGCTGTGGAGCAGTGCTTCGGTTGAATCTGGCAACATATCTCCAAAAGAACCTGTGCCAAAATGCCTATGTCCTTTGGTGAATGAGACTGGGCATCATATTTTTTGAAACTTACATCGGGGAAGCCACTAGATCTCACTGGTTATGATCCAACCCATGGTAGCCATTTCCAGCCCTATACATCCTATACGTGCCCCGCCTCTGAACTAGCGAACACATAGCAAACAAGTGCAACAACAAGCGTGCAGTTTTTTCATCCAACCGAGAGTAATGAACTATCATGATGACATATCACATATCTATACATATCTAAGAAGGCACTGAATTCAGAGGTCCTCCCATCTCACTGCATCCACCTGAAGTTGTTGCGAGACAGTTGCTCGTTGAGCTTCTGACCTGAGCATCAGGGTCTACATCCGTTCATGTGAACGGTTGGAAATGGCTGGAAGGTGCCAATATCACTCCAGCATCTGACGGTCGTGAGCAGCTTGGTTTCCGGCTCGTTCAAAGAAGCCAACAGCTCAGAATCGTACTCCCTGAAAGCGATCTTCTACAACAATTCTCTCAGTTCTGGGGTTCGAAACAAATGAGAAGCATATAGGCGGGACAAACATAATCAAAATGCATCAAACTATCTCTCAATTCTTGCGCATTCTTCGAATAACCCAAACGTGGCTTGGGCTCTCTTGCCGTGCTTTTGGTTGGGACAAACAAAGCCTGGTTGCTTTTGATTGGCAATGATTGGCAGTGGCAAATGTAAAACAATAATGCGAAAGGATCAAAAGGAGACCCTATACTTTCTGGATCTTTCTGGCTTTGAGGCTCTGGCTCTTGCATGAAAATGTGGCACCGCAACTCCTACACAAAGCAAAGGGGCACAAAAAACATTAAAAAGTGCCCTCTAGTCATCTAAATACTGACAGGGTCCTCATGGATATGTTCCGCTTTTGCCCTATTTGCACGGGCATTAATGTTGGTTGGGATATGTTGGGACTGGATTTCCAACAAGAGCATTGAAGAATGATGACATGATGTCTTATATGTCTTTTGACATGATCCAAATAGATCCAACTAGATCCATATCTGATGGTCATGGAACAGAATGAGAGTGCCAACTTTCACAACTGCCCCAACAAAGACACATTCACATTTGTGCAAATACCACAGAAAACTACAGAAGCAGCAACTCATGAGTTAGGTATACAGTGTAGGTCCATGTAGGTGCTACCGTACTTCGGTACAAATAACCAGTTGACCCTATCCATGGAATTCCATGGCAAACGATCAAGAAGCGACTAGACCAATTGGCGACATTTAGCGACTATTTTGAAAGATGGCTGAACCCCGGAGCAATTTGAGAGGAAACACGACAATTTCTTATTTTATTGCCTAGTTGGCAAGAGGGTGGCCAGGGTGACACATAGTGACAGTTCGATGCCTCTGACTATGATTCACAGGATATGATAGAAACTGATACAGCTCAAACTGGTCCCAACTCTCTAACTGTGATTCTTTGTATTCTTACTTATACGAATCTAAGTTCATGTAATTGATGCTGCCCTGGCCTCATGCTCTGCCTGTGCACTCCGGAGTTCTGCGACCAACGAGTCTCGGCGATGGTCTTGGCCTTTCAGGAGTATCCGAGAGATTTCTCCTCCCAAATCCCGGAGAAACTAGCTCAGGCATATTATCTACTTAAGCTGACATTATAATATCAAAAATTACATATAATTACATAAATAAATTAAAATCATATATATATATATATATATATGTATGTATGTATGTATGTATGTATGTGTAATAGGATATAACTTTATATAAATATGCATATGATTTGTAATAGTCATATAATAACTACCATGCTTGCTTCTGCCCCATATACTTGCACAGCGACATTCAGCACGACAGTTCTGCAGTTTGCCACCGCCCCTATTGTTTTCGGCCTTCTACCTTTGCAATGTCCTGCCAAAGCTCGCTGGCTGCAGTTTCTGTCTCCACCGCCTCAGGCAAACCAATAACTACCTCAGCAAGATGCCTGTTGAAGTGGCTTACTGAACCTGATATGACTCTGACACTGAGTTGCAAAAAAAAAAAACTACATAAGGAAGACTTACTGCCGAATGGATGCTTTGTTCTTCAATCTTCAGCCAGAACATAGTCTACCGAGTCTACTGTATGTCCTGGCTTTGTCCTCAGGCAAGGACAGAACATCCCGTACTTGCTACTGAATCATTGCGAGTGGTTCCGCCATTTCACTCTTGGCGGGGCTGAATACATAGCCCAAAGGACAAGTCATCATCTCCCGCAGGTACAGTAAAAACATGTAAAAACAAGAATCGTTCTTACAAACAATACGTTCTCCCACCTTTTTTGGATGATAGTGACGTATTGATAAGTATTGTGCTTCTCTACATGCCGCTGTCATTATCGCCTCATCGCAAAGATTTGCCGCTTGGCATTCAGCAATTGCCTCAAAACTTGCCGATAAATGCGGAACGTAAACAGTGATTCAGTTCATTTTAATGACCAATGTGTCGAAATCACATGGTCTGAGGACGTGTCCCCATGATCACGAAGCTGACCAATTTGCACATTGACCTTATGTCAATTGATGGCCAAGCTGGTCGATGAGCAGCTGATGTCCCATCAATGCATCAAGGTTTAAAATCGCGCGACAAGAACTCACAATCCACAGAAAGCGCAACTTTGCACAGAAAAGTGTGGACAAATGTGAAACTTGATACTATTACTATCTTATATACTATCACTATCTATTACTTAGCCTAAAGGAAGCAAAATAAATGGTCAAAAGATGTCAAAAGATGTTAAAATGTCAAAATGGTCAAATCGAAGATTTTTTTCCTTGTCACTCAACTGGGTCGGTTGCCGCTGTGACTTGACCTCTCTCCAGGGACGCGAGTTGCACAGCCTGGCAGATGCTCAGCTCAGCATACTGTAAGATGAAATAAGATGAAATAAGTAGAATGATTGATTAATTTTATTTAAATGTTCAATAAGCTCTTAGTGGTGCGAATCAATGACTAAAACCATCTAAAACCTGTGTCTTATTGTATTTGTGACAGCTCAATCAAATTTGTATTATTATACATGTAATATATATGACATGCATGTGCTATGTGCTGCATACAAGAACGTTGCGACGTCCATCCTCCAAGGCAAAACACGTGTGGCACTTGGGATCAACGATTCAGTCCAGTCGATACGTCCAAGTTGTTTGTCGATGAGATGGACGGGTGTGTTTCGGAGTTCTGAAAAGAACATTTGGGCCCTATGGAAGCTCCAAAAAATCTGTGGTGACATATGGCACTCAATTACAAATTACAAGCAAAATAGGACGCGGTAGCCGTAGTATCTTTTGAATTCTTTTGATATCTTTTGGAATTCTGAGGCTACGTGCAGTACATGAGGCCACATGCTTTGGACTGGAAAGCGTGAAAGAGGTGGCAAATATTGGCAAAATTTGGCAAATCTATTCTTGCTGGTAGCGCTTGTCACTAGCCGCTAACCTCTTCACAGAACGTTTGACGTGGGTGGTAACCATATGGATACCCTGTTACATCCTGTTGTCCTGGACTGTCCATATCAGAAGAGTTCTGAGAGGGTGGAGCACTCATCCTTTCTCAACGAATACATTGAATACATTCAATTATATTCAATTAGCAGCAAGTCTGTGGGTATATAGCTCTTGTGAAAGTCTGGGACTCCCAGCCTCCTGCCAGCAACCTTGCACATGCATGGAGTAGAGACATGCAAATCAGGAATAAGCAAAATCGGCGTGTCAGCACAAACATAATACAGAATCAATCAGAATCATAATAGACAAATGTAGATAGCAAACTGTGAAAGAAAATCCATGAAAGTACAACGCAAAGCGGCTGGAAAGAAGGTCAATGTCCTTGCGCGAACCAAATCCACACATTCATTCATTATCCCTACCCCTATAGAGGGGGAGGGCGGGGTGGGGGACAAAACCAACCTGTCGAATTCCACTTTTTTTGCTTGGAAACCCTGGGATAGTGATCCAAACCCTCAAATGGAATTTAAAAGTAACATTTCTTAACAAGCCTTGGGCACTGGTTAGAAAATACCTGCGTTTAGCTCCGGAGGAGCTAAGCGCAAGTATGATGACGGCAGCACAATTTTTGGAGGGATGCCACCCCTACACATGTGCTGCTTCAGTCTGACATGTGCTTAGCTCCTCCGGAGCTAAGCGCAAGTATTTAATTTTCATCTGCTTGCCAATGATATGGAATGACGAGGAATGTTGACCATCGAGGAAAAACAAATGCAACAATTGAATTTTGAAATGAAATTTCAATACGACTCCCCCCATTTTTTTTTCAGAGGTAGGTATCATTCATTCAGTCACTCATTCATTCTTTCTTTACTATCTTTACTTTCATTTCATTTCATTCATTCATCATCTGACTGAAACAAATCATAAAAAATCGCTTGCCTCGCAGCCGTATGCTGGCCTCACATGTCACAGGGAAAGGTCTGATGGAACAGCAAATGCAAGCAAGATAAGCAAGGACAGGTTTTTAGCAACAGCTCTTTTTGCGAACTTTTGCCAGGCTCATGGCTTCGTGTGACTCCTCAGACTTTTGGGAGAGGTCCTGACAAGTTCTGGGGGCGTCAAGAGGCAGGTACGAGACTTATCCTTATCATGTTTTGACACTGACAAAAGCTCGATTCAGCACATCATCGCCCTCTGAACAAAACAACAAATACCATCAAATCTCAATGCACATTTCTTGTCTTGTCTGCCTTGGCGTCAGGTCTTTGTCTTGCTGATTACTCATTTGATTGACAATGTCAAACATGTCAATGATGTCAAGCTACTAGCCAGCTACCCCCTGAACAGTGGCCAAACAGTGACCCACTAGGCCATCCCTTAAGTGCCCCACTAGGTCATTAGGTCCTCACTTTTGATCACTTTAGCTATGTGTTGAGAATCTCATCACCAAGGCCGTCAGTTTTCCAAAGCTGCCCGCTATCGTACCTCCAAATTGTTTCCCATCATCTGAAGCCTTGCAAGTGAAGTGTTTTGCCATGTCTGGCAGTCTGGCCAATAGGAAAGACAAATTCAAGCTGCATGTGGGACTGCGTGACGGCACCCGCCTTATACAAAGGTCGCTAGACTGCATGGTGGCATCCTCAAGCTTCTCCCAGCAACGGTGGCCTGAGCTGTTTTTGATCACAAAAAATATGATTAATTAACATGTGACGATATGTGACGATATGTGACGAAATGTGACGAAAATGGATCGAATAAGCTTTCCATTGGCGGAAGGAGCAAGTTGAGCAAGTTGAGCAAGTTGAGCAAGTTGAGCAAGTGCACTAAGATGCACTAAGTATACTAAGTGCACTCATCTTTTTCGGCATTCGGCCGTGGCTCCACTTCCAAATTGTGCGTTCAGCGGCTCCCAGCTATGCGATGCGCGGAGATATGTTGATCCTGGAAAGACCCGAGAATCCCGGAACTTGAACTTGAGAAACGCTTGACCTTGAGCATCTCTGGGCTCACAGCCTTGAAGTTGATGAGTCTGAATGAGGATGAAGCGGTGAAGGGGACCATCAGGCAGGCCATGTAGCCTTCATGTTGCCACCCAGCCAGTGCAGAGTTTTACAAGTCCACAACCAAAACAGGCAGACTATGCCCGAAATGATCCGAAATGTGCCTTCGGGTCAGCATCTCAGAATTTATTAGGACAGCACGTTGCCACGTCTAAAATGCAAATCTTGGGCTGCCAGCATCAAGGACACAGCGTGCGAATGTGTACAGAGTTACGTCGGCGGCATTCATTTGCTCAATCTCCTTCCTAGCTGTGGCATCCAGTGTCAAGTTCATACCAAAATCTAGATCTGTTGTAGTTCGCTTCTTTTTTAACATGAAAAAAGGGTAGCCATAGACTCTCTGCAAACGTTCCGCGAAACTGGGAAGGTCATCGACTACCCCCCAAACAGGATAATGAAAAACAAGATTGCGAATTGCAGCTTTCACATCCGAAGGTCCAACTTGAAAGGTCTCCACACGTTTGCAGGTCTCAGCTGAAAAGCAAGGCTTGTTGTTCGAATCAACAGAGCCATCCCCTGCTAACAGTCGTGTTTGGTAATTATCAATGCCGTAAAACGACACATCTCCACGAACTGCTGCATGAGTAAAGTCTTGCAGGGACAGATCGCACTCGGGGACAGTTTGTAGTCTCTGTGCGCACTCTGATTGAACGTGAGAAATGTATCTCTCCACGGGTTCCAGCAAAACAGTTGTGTAGCTGCAGTCGGAGTCGAGAAAACGACAGGCACCAAATGGCAAGTTTCCCCGGATGCCGATGATCTTATCCAAGTCTGGTAGCTTCTGTTTCCGAGTGGCAGAGTCAAAGAAGCCCCAGGGATAAAGGTGTGGTGCGGCAGCGGATGCAAAGAGGGAGAAACACTTCTCCTTTCCCTGGCGCACTCGGACGTCGGTCCTTGTGAAGAAAATCTTGCCACAGCCAAGTGCTACACTCCACGCATGGTGAAATGCTTCTGCGATACCAACCCCCTCGCCTTTGCGCATTTGTGTGAACACAAGGGGAAGTGGCGGAAATAATTTTCCGTCATCGTCTGGTGGAGGAGTCATGTCACGAAACTGCTCCAAAACCCGAACAAGTGCATCCACTTCAGCGTCATCAGAAAACACCTTGGAAGCCGTGACACAATCTCTCAAACTTCGTGCCTCGCGTCCACCAACGTTTGCTGATGCCACATTCACGTTTAAATATTTCTTGTCAACTGAACTTCCATCTCTGGTCTTAGCTGTCGGGCTGGCTCTGTGGATGCCCCTGTCGCCATCTCGGAATCTTGTAGGTCTTGTAGTCACATCGTCATCATGACTCTTGTCATTGCGATTGCTGCTTTGGGAACCATATCCTCTAGAGTCACCAGAGTGATTCTGTCCACTACGACTTTCTCCGGCACTTTGGCCGCGTTTCGTCTCCTCACCAGCAGTATCTGCAAAGAACTGAGGGAACGAACCGTGGGGGAAACTGGCTATCTGGTGCCTCAATCTCAGCTTTGCGATTGCTCGCGTCCAATGCTTCCGGTCTTTGCGGTGAGATGAGGCCAGTCAAACGAGCAGCTACCAGCAAAATGCCGATGGCAAATGCCGCTGACAAGGCCACACATGTGCGAAATCTGCTCGCCATGTTCTTGGGCCAAACCGGCATGCATTAAACAATATTAAACATTATTAAACACCATGAACACCCTGATGGGCACGGGGATTCCTGCGAAGCCTCATGAAGCCTCTCGTGAACTATGGCTATGGGCTCTGCCATGCCTTGACAAATCAACTTGAACGACAAGGATGATATCATATGATATCACTTTGATATCACCTCCTGTAGTGCTTGCAGCAACTGCTCTACCGAGGATCACCTCCCGTCTCACCAAACGTATCCATATGTTACATGCATGTTACATTCTGCACTTAGTATTTGGTGTTTTCTGCATCATATTATGTGCGTCTGTCACATTCTGCCACTCTCCCCTCGGCTTCTGCTGGGAGCAGCGAGCTTTCAGACTCTGCACGCGCCAAAGCTCGAAGCTGCTGTTCGTGTTCCTGCGCTGGGGAAAAGAGAAAAACACCATGCAACAAAAAATGCACAAGTTGATGCCTTGCTCGTCCCAACAGATCCAACAGATCTTTAAACTGAAGAAGTCTTTATTGCATTTCAAAGTTAGCTGCAGAAATACACCTGCACGATGTGATTACATAGAGGCACCCGGAGAATCAGCAAAAGAGAGCGGCCTCACCCAAGAAGCAACTGATCCAGAAACTCCTGTTTCTTGGCAAGCAGGCCCTAAGTTTGATCAGGCAAAGCGGCAAAATGCGGCAAAGATGGCAAAGTGCTCTTGCATTGGCAAGGGCGGGCTCACTTTGAGCTCTTTGTCCTTGTGGTGTCATGAGAGCCTCCCTACTCTCTTCTACTGTTGCATAGACTTCCGGAATACTGTTGAAAAGGACCAACCGGCCCAATGACACCTGGAACATCTACTTGATGGATCTTGATGCTGTCAGCTGGAGAGAGTGGCCTTGGGCTACCAAACCAACCAAGCCTCAAGCTTCAAAAAAACTTCAAAACGCATGTTGTGGTTGTTTGTTTTGGCAGTCAGCAGTTGGCACACAGGTGCTTTTTGATGAGCGTTTCGACGAGTTCGAACGTGATCTAAAACATCCAAAGTGGCACGGCATGAATAATCATCATAAAACATCTCGTCATGTTTCACTATGTTTCAATTTCATTGGCGTATATTGGCGTATATTGGCGTATCCAGTATGTGTGTGTGTATGTGTGATTGTGTGTGTTGTTTAATGTTTTTTGGCCAAGTGGAGGCTTCAAGAGCTCTGCTATGGTCTGCCAAAAGTTGGAGCTTGTGGTGGTGGTGCCACAGCTTCACCGGAGTCGGATGGCACTTCAGGCGGCTCTGGCGGCAAGAGCAACTTTGGCTTTGCGCCAGCGAGGATTCCCACGGGCAAATCTGCAGCGTCGATGATGGAGACCTGCAGGTGTGACAGGTGTGAGATGTGCCCAGAAAAGCACCAGCGGTGCAGAATCTTGCAGCATCTCATTTGAGGTTTCTTTCTGACAGTCTGTTTTACGAGTACCTGCACATAGCACACTTCAATCATCTGTCTGGTGGAATTGTCCAAATCTATCTGTTGGAATGACATGTGCTTATCAGATCTCATAAAATCTTATCCGTTCCAGACTCCTACGATCCTACGACATCCTACAACCCTGAAAGTCCTCTGCAATTGCCTTCGGGATGAGCCCCTCTGGCATCGTGCACTGGTTTGCACTATCGTCCTTGGCAAGTGCTACAGCGAATACAATACAGCATGGCAGCCATGGCAGCCCTGGTACAGAAAAAACATGCTAAATTACATCCAGCCGGCCTGCCGTTGCACAAGTGTCCTCTACGGAAACGAACCACGGAGTAAAACAATGTATGTTCCAAACAGGGGGGGAGGGTCTTGCTCGCTATTCTATAGACATAAAATGGTGTCATTGACCCCTAGGGTGCATATAATTTGCTGAGCACCAACGTCGGACCCCCAAGTCTAT
>Ga0126342_10007061_pt1 | contig 19991 bp, 16 predicted proteins | sample Cyp1metagenome_FD_92528 | JGI IMG/M metagenome (GOLD analysis project Ga0126342, IMG submission 92528) | Coral microbial communities from Lord Howe Island, Old Settlement Bay, Australia - Cyphastrea 1 metagenome | ecosystem: Host-associated > Invertebrates > Cnidaria > Coral ... | reverse complement strand
TCTATCTAATCTATCTAATCTATCTAATCTATCTAATCTATCTAATCTATCTAATCTATCTAATCTATCTAATCTATCTAATCTATCTAATCTATCTAATCTATCTAATCTATCTATCTGTCTTATCTTATCTTACCTCATCTCATCTCATCTCATCTCATCTTGTCTCATCTCGTCTCATCTCATCTCATCTCATCTCATCTCATCTCATCTCATCTATCTACCTATCTATCTCTCTCTCTATCTAATCTATCTATCTACTCTGTCTATCTAATCTATCTAATCTATCTATCTATCTATCTTTCTATCTATCTATCTATCTAGCTACCTATCTATCTATCTATGTATCTATCTATCTATCTATCCATCTATCTATCTATCTATCTATCTGTCTTATTTATCTTTTCTTATCTTATCTTAATCTAATCTAATCTAAATCTAAATCTAATCTAATCTATTCTAAGCTAGCTATCTAGCTATCTAGCTATCTAGCTATCTAGCTACCTAGCTACCTAGCTACCTAGCTACCTAGCTACCTAGCTACCTAGCTACCTAGCTACCTAGCTACCTAGCTATCTAGCTATCTAGCTATCTAGCTATTCTAGCTATCTAGCTATCTAGCTATCTAACTATCTAGCTATCTAGCTATCTAGCTATCTAGCTATCTAGCTATCTATCTTTCTTTCTTTCTTTCTTTCTTATCTCTATATATATATATATATTATATTGTTTCGAAAGCTAACTATGGCCGTTGTATTTTGTCATCATCCAATCTTGTGGGTTGATGTCCCATTCTTGTCATCATCTCAGTGTCTATAATCCCTATTATCTATGTCAATATGTCTATATTATCCATCATAAACCTTACTCATTATTTAATAATTATTTGAGGTATGCACCAACTTAGCCAACATCAATCAACTACAGATCCTCATTTTTCTAGGTTAAATCCCCATTTCTGCTGATGAATGGCACTTTGTGACTAGATACCATCCACGGCATCACCGAAGATCGGAATCCTTCCCACGGTGCCACGTGGCACGTTCTCGGCAGGTCGAACCGCGCGACTCTTCGACATGCGTGACTTCTTGCGATGGCAGGTGGGGATCCAATGTGGTTCCGAACGCTTGAAAAAATGGCCACAGAAATGGGGGAAGATCTCTAAACGACATACTTTTAGTGGGCAAAATGAGGTTTGAAACAATTTTGAAACCATTAATTTTTGTTTTTTTGCTATGTTTTACTGAAACTTTCATAGAAACCAATCATGTGGGCAACCCAATGCCATAAACCTACCACTTGGAGATAGTTTATAATTAACACCCACTTATAGTGATGACTCGGGGATGGTTTAGCTCCCCAGATCTCACGGTGACCTGCCCCGCGTTGCCCAGGTGCCAGGAGATGTGCACTCAGTGGTACGGCGCTCGGAACTTGCGACTGGGATTTTCCGGCGGATTTTGCCTCAACACATTCTGAAGTGGGACTTAGATGGACTTAGCAATTCTGGAGTTCCCATTCTGGAGAATTTTGGGAGATTGCGACTGGGAAGTTGTTCGAGCTCCCAGTCTGTTGGCACAACGCCACACCAAACACCTGGGAAATCCATCGGAAAATGATGGGTCAATCGGTCAATCCTCTAATTCCCAGCTGAGGCGGGTCCGCAGTTCATGTCAGCCGTGGAGCCAAGACTTAGAGACCTGGGACTGAATCCCACTTAGGAACTGGTTAATCACCGGAGTTTTCTTTTCATGGGTCCCCAAGTCACCATGGGTTTCAATACTAAGTTTCGGTCATCCATGACTGGATGATGACTGGGGGTACCTCCAGTTACATCCACTTGCAGTATACGGGATACTATGGGATACTGTAGCTACTTTCTGTCACTATTTTGGTGGTGAAGGGAGCTGTTAGGAGCTGAGGACACCAAAGGACGACGACGAGCTGTTCATAACTGCGGGGAGCCGATGAACAACTGGGGCTCCCCATCCTGAGAAAATCAGGTCAGATGGGTTTAACATGGTTTAACACAGTGGGATCCGTGAAGTTGGTAAATGAGTGTTTAGCATCCGCACCTTTCCTTCATTGTTCAGTACCAAAGCATCCAATTTTTTGGGTTTGTCTCCATGTTTGCACACGTTTGGTGGTTACATCACGTTGCATCCTCATTCTTCTCGACTAAACTATCCAAAAAATAACTTTGGATATCCGGGATCTCTCCCAATTCCACGAAATTATCATCATGTTCCCCCTTTTCAGATAGCAAACAGCTGGGGCCCTCTCGGTGTATCCCAAGGACTTGGCATCGCCAGAGGTGAATCCGTGTGAGGCGAGCCGAGGGCCGGAAATCCACCAGAGAATCCATGGGTTTTTTCGTGAAATCCTGGTCCAACGGCGAGGGCTTATGATAAAGATGCTTCATCACTAGTAGCCTCCAAAGAGGTCAACCCATAGTTTGCACGGCTCCATTTCTTGGTTGAGACAGCAATCTCGTAGGAAAAGTTGTAGAACTCCTTTGTGGGGCCTCAAGTTCTCACGTGGCCTCTAACTGATTTGAGGAGTGTTTTTTTTGATAACCATGGCAATGTTTACACTTGCTGCTGATTTTCGGGGAAATCCTGGTTCTGTACTAGTGTAGGAGAGGGTACCATCCGAGCCAATGACGTTTTTTTCTGTTTTCGCGCAATGTGGGGAATGGAGATGCATAAATGCAGTAGGGTGTACTTGTATCATCATCACTATCAGAGATTCCAATATTCAAGCCATGTTCACCAGGCGGCCGATTTGTCATGCCAGTACTGTGACAGAGCGACTCTTCAGTTTACCCAACTGATAAACGGGTAAACTTAGGTATGGCAAAGCCAGTGGCAGCCAGTGTAGGTGGCCTGTCGTCAGTAGCGTTGCAGGCCATCACAATTCCAATTGTGTTTTAAGGTGAAACCACACCACCTCGTCAACTTAGGTAATTGTACACATTGACACATCATATATATATTAACATATATTCACCACTACATTGCCAACATTAGCATATATTGACCGAGATATAAATCAACCTATAGTTGGAGAACATATGACGTTCATCTCCCCCGGGATCGGCGTGCCGCTTCACCACTTGGCAGGGAGCGGAGGGCTGTCAGTAGGGTTGCTCAGCAGGGGCAGGGCATCACGCGGATGCGTTCATGGGTGATTTTGAAACATGGCATGAGCATGGGACGATATGAGTAACATTGAGTAACAATGAACAAGATACATGAGCAACAAAAACATTTGACTATCGTAGGTTGCATAGTTTAGTTTTCATCCATATCCACGTGGCAAAGTTCAGAGTCCGCGGTGATTCACAGACTGGCCATTAGAAAGCCAAGGGATTTCTTCCGAGGCCATTCTGTGGGCCGTCGCAGGATAAGGTGTTTGAAAATGGGGATATGCCCCAAATGGCCATCTAATAATGATAATAATCATTATAATCATAATGAAGAATAATAGCTGGCTGGTGGTTTGGAACATTCTTTATTTTTCCATATATTGGGAATAATCATCCTAACTGACTAATATTTTTCAGAGGGGTTGAAACCACCAACCAGATAGTAACAATAACAGTAATAACAATAACAATAATGACAACAACCATAATCATAATAGGGTGTATGATGATAAACCCTGGATTTCATTGTTCCCCCCATAAGTGTCAAACAAACCCAACATCAGGTTCCTCGAATGACCTCTGCCAGCCCACATTGCCTTCGCCCGAGGAACGTGTCGCGCGAGGCAACAAGGGGTGCAGTGATGGCAGAGAGAATCCGAGATAATTCAAGCATGAAAACGGGTTTACTGTACATTTCAAGAGACTGACATTTAAAGAGGCGGATAGGCTTGCTATCATGATAAAACAACATGGAAAAACAGTTAAATATAGTTAAATGATGTTAAATGAACTACACCGCCTTCTGATGTTTGTCAGTGCGGCTTGCTACCAGAAATCACTGAAATTTCTTGTTCTCCGGATCTTCAATGTTTACCCAATTCCTTGAATCCAACCCTTGTTTCTGTTCATCCCAACCTCAAGAGGCTACCACGGGTCGAGCTGCGACGTCCTGTTGGGCAGCGATAGCAGCTAGGGATCCCAGCGCCCACAGTGAAATCTCCGAACTCAGGGGGAGGTTTGCTGGGAAAAATTGGGAAGATCATCTACCAATGGGGGATCTCCATTGCCATCTTGGATTACAAGATATTACAAAAAAATATGGGGCTTGGATGGTTTTGGCATGGTTCTTTCTTTTCCAATCCGACTGCTGAATTTACTGCAACATTTCCCTTTTCAACCAAGTCTGGGTTTTTTAGATGATCGATATTTGACTTCTGGAACTGCAAGCCCGCAAGGTTCCCAAGCTTTTACATCCTCAAATGCAGATTCGAATTGATTCGCACAGGAATCAAAGTTTTGGATGTTTTGGGTCGCCATCAGGACATGGTTTTGTGGAAAACGAAGTGTAAACTGAAACCACTTTATGGTTCTGTTGTGATTAATTACGCAGCAGCATCATCTGCAAATTCAGTATGCGTGCCTATTTCGGCAGCCGAGCCAACACCCATAACCCCAAAGACGTGTCGTAATGATTCCTTGGAAAGCGCTGGAAATGAGGGAAGGTTCTGGAAGAAAAGACTTGCCGATTTCCTTGGGGCTTGTTTCTACTGGCATGGCCCAATATATTTCAACAGTTTTTCCCCCTGGTTGGAGGTTGGAAGGGCTCTGAGGTGGCCTATGCCGGTTTGGCAGATGCCCTGCAATGCCACTGGCCAGCGGCCCAGTTTTCAAATTTTGAAGCCACGCCCCACATCAGGGCATGGTTAGAGATGAAAGGCCATCTCGAAATACCCAGCATTTGGACGGCTTTGGAAGCCTTTTGGGAATCCGAAAATCAGCTAATGGTTTAGTTTCAAATAGGTTCAAAGCCAGGTTAGATTCTTTTGGAATCTACAGAATCCAAACCCAGCAACCCAGCATTTGGATGCTTTAAACCAACACTTTTGGATCTAGCCCCTACAAGGGCTGCAACACTGCCGTCCCCGGGCCCATGTTTGAGGCGCCGCCCGCGTTCCTGGCACATGCATGCTCTGGTGCCTTGAACGGGTGCTGAAAAATGGATGTTCATGGTGAATTCGTGGTATTTACCTGATTTTGTTGGAAAATCACTCATTTATAACAGATGATTCTCCCATTTTTGCCCTTTCAGAGTGAGGATTATCCGCCATCTTAAATTACAAGAGGGTGGGTTCGACCCGAACAGACTGGTCAGCAGCAGGTCCATTGCAGGTCAGGTCAGACTTGGAGGTTTCCTAAAAATGGGAGCCCGGCTGGTGCCATAGGTTTCAATGGTCATCCATGACTTGGATGATTTGAGGGGTACCATGACTTTTTCGGAATCCTCGCATGTCTCAGGTGGACGTGGCAGTGAAGCAAGCCCAGCGAGGCGCACTTGAAAACCCTTTCATATCCTTTCATCAAGAAAGGGAACAATCATGGGAGTTAAATGGTCAAATTTTGTTCAGACCCCGGGCCCCAGAACCATAGATTTTGGTGGTTTTGTAGAAGACGACCAACAGATTTGGGCCGATTTGACTGGGCATCGAGTTGGGTCACCCTTCGCATTCTCCGTGTTGAGGTGCCTTGAAAGCCTTTGGTCGCGGTCCAAAGGCCTTCAATGTCGATGTCCCAGAGGATCTTGGGAGCTGCATGGTGACCACAAGCTGACTGGGAGACCAAGCTCATTTTACTATGTTTGGATATGTTTGGATGGAATTCGGGCTTCAAAAATATCCTAAAATTGTTTCGAATATTTGAGAATGATAGACGACAAGAAATCCTCATCTATTCAATTATAAGATAGGCATCATTTATCCTCATTTACCCTATAATTTAATAATTGAATAATGATAAATAATGATAAATCTATAATCCTCGTTATAAATCACTATAAATCCTCATTCTAGTTGAGAGGCTTAGAAAATGTCGGATCGTCCAAGGCCTTGATCCGCAGTCGCTGGTTCCTGCTGACCTTTTTGGCACGGCTGCGGCCCAGGTGCCGCGGCGCCTGTGGGTTTGAGCGTTTTTGTGATTAGATTCCTTGGCCCAACTATGAGGTCCTAAATCGGGATGCCTTGTCTTTCAGCAAAAAGAGCCAAATGATGATTTAAAAAAAGGAGTTGCCACAATTATTGAACGGAAGTTCAGGAGTACGAAAGTACGGTTGTTTACCGTACCCTGTTGTTCCATAATTCCTGATTAGAACGCTGGGAAAAAACTTACTCTCAACTTTCTCCTAACTTTTTTGTTGTTCTATAATTCTGGTGTTCCATACTTGTGTGTTTCCCCGATATTTCTCACATTTACCAATTCTGTTCTATAATTGCGTGTTCTATAATTAAAATTGCAATAATTCCGTTCTATAATTCTGGTTTCTATGTACTTTCTTCCGGGGTCCCAGAAAGATACATAAAATGATGTAAAATGATGTAAAATGATGTAAAATGATGTAAAATGATGTAAAATGATGTAAAATGATGTAAATACATGTAAGTAACCTCCAAGACTCACACAATCTGCGTGTTGCCGGTGGTTTCAATGGGAATTTGAGGAACTATATCATATACGGCCATATTCTTTGGAAGTTGAGGTGCACAAATTAAGTATAGAACAGCCAAAAATCAATTAATTATAGAACAGGATCCGAATCCGCGCAGAATCGGGATCCGGAGGAGTCCGAAAGTACAGTATTTAATTTTACCGTACTTTGTACTCCTAATTCCTTTCTATAATTGTGGCAACTCCTGTAATTTCTCATCATTTGGATCTTTTTGCTGAGAGGCAAGGCATTTTGATTTAGAAGCTCATAGTTAGGCCCGAATCCAGGCGTGACATATCGAGGGATAATGAAACATGGCTTGCGGGAAAATCCCCCTGATTTACTTAGGTGATCTGCCCATGAACATCAAGTTCATATAGTTTTTTGAGCTTGCCATGTTCGATTACCACCGGGTATTCCATCAAATATCCCCAGCAAATTCCATTAAATCCTATATATAACCAGAGGTATTTATCCCCATCCAATCATGCAGATACGACGATGTTCGATTATTTTCCCATTAGATCCCATGAAAAAAACACTATTTAAGACCACTACTCACCAGATTTTCGGGTTCTAAGTGGCCATCTCCACGATATTTGAGTGATGGCCCCCCCAACTAAACAGCAACACATCCCCATGAACTCCGGAAAAAGCACCCACATGAGCCATGAAACATACCACAATCCCGTCCCATTAGTACTGCACTGGTTGCTTAGTAGCTCTTCCTTGTATAATCTTTTATGGCTTGTTATAATCCCGAACAAAAATCCACAGGTAGGAGTATATCAATCAATGGTTAAAGTAATTGTGGTTTTTGATCCATAGGACTATTTTGACTTGTGGTTGAATTATGGGGACTATGGTCAAAAACCATTGTTATCATCCCCCATAACCCATCAATGCTATGACTGGCTCAGTCCCAAGGCTTCAGGGCCCCTGGTCCCCGGCCTTGGTAGCGCGTGCTCCGGTGGTGGTCAGTTGGTCCAGTCGCGAGGCCGAAAGGATAGGGTGGAATCTATGGGGGATGTCATGCAGAGATCATGGAAAAATTGGGGGATGGTGTGGGAAAATTGGCAAAGACATGGAATTATTTGTGTATTTATATGATTTTATATGCTACATGGACAAAAATTGAGGATGATTGGGGATAGGATTGAGGTTTACAGAGGTTTATATGCAAATTAAAGGTCTTTGGGGTTGTCCCATAAGTTGTTGGACAAGGCAACAATGGACTCTGGGAATAATGCACCCAAGATGAGCAGTTGCTTACCCGAGATGCAACTTGGAAAAGTACAAAAAGTAAACACGAACTGTTTCATAGCGACGCCTCAAAACAAGGAGGTGCAAAAATCGTGCTTTGACACACCTTCGGTTGGTGCCAGTAGGACGTTCAAGATGGGTTTTGGACAGGCGGAACTTGGTGGTACCAACTGGGCGCGAAAATTCGTGCAGGAGGTGGGGTTGAAGATGGATGCTGACCCTGAAATAGCAAGCGCTGTTTAGATTGCTTGATGAAACCAAAGTCAATATATTACTGGAATACAAGATCTGGTCATATGAAGAAAAAAGTGGACCGTAGAATTAGTAATTCAAATCGAGACGGGTAAGGCAATGGGGTGGATAGCTACCTTGAACTCTTGGGATATTCCCAAAGTATTCAGGCATTTTCGCTGATCCGGGACCCACACTGGAGCATCCAATTCATCCTGAAGGGTTGGGGCCACAACACCTGGTCATTCCCAAGGCCAAAAACCGCAAGTTTCAGGGGTTGGATGGGTTCAACTCCCCTCCTTCAGAATAGGAAAGACTTGTGATTTGAGACATTTTGAGACAATCGGATGGTGACTTTTCTCATTGGTTGCATGCTAGGTTTAACGTGGTTTACTGTACAGATTGCTGTTACCATCACTTTCCTAGCATATAACTATCACTGATACAACCACCGATCGCCAAATTTTGGGGAATACAGTCCAGTTGGCTGTTGTCATACCCTTAAGTGTGCTGCTCTTCAAAGAGAATTGAATGTGGTTCAACATCTGAAAACCACCACCATCCCATTTGGATGGAGAGCAGGGTACCCATTCCCATTCTCAATAATGAAGGATACGTTACAAATTAAAGCTGATTAATTCTTCTAGTCTATTCTGATTATTCTCTGGAAATTCTAGTGAACAAAAAAACATTACCCTCTGGGTATTTAACATAGCCACGGTATAGATGGCCCATTTATAGATGGTTTACCTATAAAAAATGGTGATTTTCCATGGCTATGTTCAATAACCAGATGGCAGTTGTTTCCGCAGAGCGATGCCAGGTGTTTGGCGATCGGCCCGATGTTGAGCTGGAGGAAGACTTGGAATGTGGCTGGCTGAGGTTGCGAAGTGGCTGACCCACTGGGGTGCTGTTAAGCAAACAACGAAGATTTTAGGGTCAAACAGGTCGTGAAGATCGAAGATCACCCATTTCTATGGACATTTGATTTCTAAATATGACCGAAAGCTGGGCTTTAACCCCATGTGGATCTATGTCAGAATGATGAATGCCCACCTTGTATCGGTGTCACAAAGTTTGGTTGACCAAATGGGGTCAAATGGGAGGAATTTGGCGAAATCCAACCCACAACAAACAAACTCATGTCCAGAATCCAGAAGGGCCATACCCTCTGGTAGTTTGTTACATGGCTATGGAAACTCACCATTTTGAAGTTTGGTAAATCATTGAACTATTGGGCGCTTCCAGCTCGCCGCCTCGTGATCTTTTGGACATGGTTCAGGCCAAGACGGCCAGGACCCACATGGCTTCGCTACCCTAAGGGTGTTTTTTTTGGAAGATCCAAGGAGCCAATGATGGGAGTGACACCAGAAACTTTGGTGGTCAAACATGGCAAAACCATGGCATTTCTATGTCACTGTCCATTTCCATCTTAACTTTCGGCAAAGTTCCAACCTTGGAGGTTTTTTGTGGATCAGCCCAACTGAGGTCAACCAAAAACGCCAAAACTTGGTGGGTTTCTGTCATTGAGGGACTCCCATCCAAAGAACAATGGAAATCCAAAAGAGAAAGAATCCAAATTTCTTGTGTACACATAATATTCCCCTCCAAACCCAAACATGTAGATTTATCATGTTCTACGCAAAATAGGAACCTGCACTCCAGAGATACCAAGTCACTTGCCTTATTTTTCAGGGCATACTCCGAACATAGCCGCCTCGTGCTTAGCTGCGACCATCGTGCCGCTGGAGGCTTCACCGACAACGGGGAGAATCACCATGAAAACAGGGATTCTGATCGATGAAAAAACAGGGATTTTGATCAACCCATTTTTGATGATTATTGTTGATCAACCAAAACCGCAGGGTTTGAACCGATGCCCAGAAAAGTAGCCTTTGCTTCCCCATGCGTAATAGCAACATCATCTAGAAATGGTGGATTTTCCAGCAATTTGACGGGGGTAGAGCAGGTCATGGCGCCTCTGCGATTCGAAGGCTTTGAGGCTGGGCATGGCTGGGCCGTTTGCCGGGCCAGGGCGGGTACGCAATCTTGAACAATACCAACTAATGTTAGTAAAGCAATAGTATGCCACCCGTAGTTTGGTGGTTTATAGCAACCATTTATGCTGATGGTTTACTTACTAACATTACTTGTTGGTTCGTTCTACTTGCCCGCCAATTGGTGGAGAGCAGTTCGTGTCTGTCTGAAAGAATTGGAGGAAAAAAAAACAGATCCCATGGTTTGGACAAATCATTTTTCAACCGGGGTATTCCATCCAATTTTGGACAAACCCATCTCATTCTTGTTTCCCATTATATCCAATTTTATCCCATTCTGAGCGTTGTTCCAGCCGATTATAGGTAAATGATAGCCACTTTTGGGGGTAAATGGGATATTTTACCTCCATATTTAACCAGTTTACCCCCAAAGGTGCCAGGGGTGTTTGAAGCAACTACTGTTTATCCTGAAAATCAAATTTTTATCCCACATTGATATCCAATTTTGTAGCATATCCCCATGATATCCCCATAAAATGCTTGGTTTAGGCTGGTTTCATCAAGGTGATTGGTACCTTGGAGCATCCGCGTCCCTCCAGGCCTTCCGGGAGATCTTCAGCTTGACCGAGCGGCCGCAGAAAGCGCAAACACCCGTGGAGCCGCCGGAGGAGGAGCTGGAGCTTTGGCCGGCAGAAGTGCAGGCGCTTGGGAATCGTGGAAAGGCAACATGAAAACGGAGGAGAATGGAAAATCCATGTGGATTGTGCCTTAATCATTGAAGTCCTGGAAATGGAATTGCACAAGATGGGTGCCCGAAACATTGAGGACAGAGCAAACAGCAACAATGCGAGGAAGGGAAATAAATCGAAGTATGCCCAACAACTTGCCGGGATGTTTTTTTGGGGGTTCCTAAATCTTCCACATCTACCTGTCGACCATTGATCCCAAGCGTTGGTACGCTGTTGTGCAGTCGAATCATTATCCTGGTGACAGGAATCAGCATTGGTGCCAATCCAGGATGCTGTGCCAGAAGGTGGGCTGGATTGAAGTAGTCCACTAGAAGGATGAGTGTTCCAGGCTGATGCCTCCAGATTCTGGTGATTGGTTTCCAGGATGTCGCTATGAACACGCCCTACAATTTCCCTCCAATTCCTGAAGTGGCAAGCCCAATATTAATGTAGAAAAGTGGGATATCTAAGAGGTACCCTCTGGTAAACTAACATAGCTATTGAAAATGGCCACTTATAGTTGATTTACCCATCAACAATTGTGATTTGACTTATGTTGTTTACCAGAGGGTAACTATGATTTGTACACCTCTCTCTCTCCCAAGGTCTTGGTCGTGGGGTTTTACAACCTGTGTAGGTCGATCCTCACCCCGGCCATGGGAACCGGCAAGAGTCAGGTGGGGTGGGGAGTGCATGGTGGTTGCATGAACTGGTCCTCTGCTTTCTAATTACTATATATATATATATTGTACATATGTATATACATGTACAATGATGTACAATGATGTATAATGGTGTATATATAATTCTGTATATAGATAGTATACTAATGCATGCTATATATGCAATACAGCAATACGATGTAATACATATAGATATGAAAGAGCTGGAAATTCTCGGGCTTTCCCTTGGCAGTTGGCTTTCAGACAGCTGCTTTCCAGGAAGCTGAAGAGCGCCTACGGAGTCACAGGTTCCAGTGGGGCTGGATAGGACACGAAGTGCATCTGACTCAAAGCGTGTCCACGGTGTCCCCCTTCAGGGGAAAACCATTGCATTTAAATGATGAAAACATAGGACGCATTATGACACATTATGACACATTATGACACATTATGACACATTCAGATATTTAGGATGCCAAAGGGCCATATTCCCATGAAGATCCGAAGATCCACCTTCCACTGCCATGGACCAGGTGCTATGCCCAGTGCTTCGCCCAGAAGGTGTGCATGTCGGAGATCCATTGCTGACCATTGTAGTAATCACCATAAAAGGTAGAAGAGTGAATCTCTACTACACAAATTTCGATGTTTTTTTTCCTCTACCTTCCTTGCTGACCATGTGAGAGCGGGTATCCAACGTTTTGGCTGGCGATCTTGATTTTTTCACAAGAACATGACAATACTTCTAACTCGTTCTTTAAGTATTTGGGGATACATCAAATACCGTTTACATGGTGCATGTCGGATCTTGCCCATCTTGGGATGTACTTGGGTGTTTTTTGGGATGGGAAGCCTGCTACCTGTTCACATGTCCATTGGAAGCGATGGGTAAGGTGTCACTTTTGGCCATGCAGCTTTTCTTGTTGGTCGCTAACATTGCTTAGCAGCTCTGTAGGTTATATATGCATAGCAGTGAAGTTGGGTAAATGGGTATCATATTGCAACACCTACAAAGTCCTATACAATCCTATGCAATCCTATTGTATAATCCGATAATGATATACATATATGTATACATATATATATACTCCTATATAATCCTATATAATCCTATCTAATCTTATAGGCCTATAATTTCCTTTAAAAAGATATTAGCATCCTGGATTGCCAGGTTGCCCGAGGAGCCACGGGAGCCGAAATGGGTCTCGCGCCCAGGTGCCGATGATAAAACCATGTAGGGATGGTTGAAATCCCAGCCATTTATTGATGGTGATGACTTGGGGATGGTTTATTCTATTGCGTTTACCACATTACATCTTATATATATATATATATATTGATATAGTATAGATACAGATTCAGATTCATACATATTCAATGTAGATGCGTGATGAACTGTTTGAAATGCGAGTCAATGGGAAACTTGCCACCTTGACCTCATTACCAGAGTGGCTGAGTAGCTCTATTGCCAACACAATAGAGATGGGGATATTACTGTAGCTAATAAGAATGGGGATGTTAACCACCAAAGATTAGGATCCTGTGGATGGAAGAAATCCTGCACCGCCTTGGATGGTTGAAACCCTAAAACTAATGATATAAACATGGATAAACCACCTATGAACTGGTGCAGGATCTCTTCCATCCACAGTATCAACCAATATGTTTTTTCAGTGACCCCTGAGTTGGTTGGAATCACCTTCTACTGACTCCTACGGCCAGTTTCCCGGGCAACGGAGCGTGCACCCGCGCCCATGCCGGCGAAACCGCTCTGTGCGCAGCGCAAAGGGGGGTTGCTGGGTGCTGGGTGCCCTTCATCAGATTGATCAAGAATTAGGAAGTGTAATTTAACAACCATTTATAGGGGTCTTAACAATCATAGCCAATCACACATATGGGATGATATGGGGATATCATTGAGAAATGATGGTTGATTGGTTATCACAGGGGTTTTTTAAAGGTACCTGGTAGATTCTATGAGGCATCATGTTCAAACGGGAACCATCGTTGATCGTTGATCGTTTTCCAAGAGATGTGCCACTTGAGCAGGGAATAGGATGCTCGTTGCCAACGTTGGGGCAGGTGAACCCTGTGGAAGTCCATTTATTTTTTCAAAAGCAGTCACACTTTAACCCACACTTCAATTCCTCGCAGTCGCAGCAACACTATTTCTTGCTTCAGCCATGGCACAGAATTTTGTGGCAGAGTGCGAGGTCACACATATCTGGCACGAATTCGTTTTGGTTATGCCCTAATTGGATATGCCTCACCCACTACTACAGAAACTTTGGAAATTGAAGCTTGTTCTTGGGAAGCCAGCCAAAGAATTATCATGGAGTTGTTTTCTTTGGGCCATATATCCGCGTTATTCTAATTTCTGCTGGTTACCCATCACCAACGGCTCGTAGAGTAAGCTGGCATGTATGGCATATGAGCTACAGCCAAAATTTAGGTTAATGGAGAGTAGTATTCGAGACATCTTTATTTTTTGGAAATTGACCTGGGGCTTGGAAAACGATAATACACTCTTCAAAAAACGATAACATTTGCTTATATACCAAAACCTGAAAACCGATAATACACCTTCAAAAATTGATGACTTGGAGCTATATCCCAAATATTCCCAAATATTGACCGTGGCCCATATACAATCACTAGCAACCAAATGAATAACTCAAAATCTGATGTCACATCCATATGATCCCTTTGACAGTATCTTAGATTTCAATCCTTTCAAACAATGAACATCATAGGATTCCTTTTGTATTTTATCATATGATTTCTATCGGATGATCCCATATGGTTGTGTTTTTCGGTGTGTCGGAAAATGGGGCACACCAGCCCAAAATTGCAATTTGATGAGAATGATCATGCACCAGTGGAGTTACGGATTTTCCCATACTTTTCAGACAAGGTCTGACAGTTATGGGAACACTCTTAAATCCACAGGTTAATCACCATATCATCACTTTCGCTATCAAATCCATAGCTTAATCCATAGCTTAATCATTTTCAGTAAGATAACCTCAGGTAATCAAAGGCAACGAGAAATCCCCTATAAATCGAGGTTTCAATGGGAGACTCCCGAGGCGCGGCGGTGCGCCCTGCCACCGCAGCCGGATGCCTCCGTCCCTGGATGCCCACGGGGAGCACCAAAGTGGAGCCGCTGCAAAGCTTTGGGCGCCTCGGGATGAGTCGGATGAATCCCCCAAAAATCCATGGATTCCGTGGGTTTTTGATGATGAAATCCTATGGTGGATGGAGATCCTGCACCAGTCGATGGAAGGTTTATCCCAGTTGATGTTCTTATTTACTGTATAGGGTTTCAACCAAGGTGGTGTAGGATTTTGCAACCATCCACAGTATGATACATTGGATTTTGGTTTTAAATCCAGAATTTTCAGAGAAACATGGGCACAAATGGGAAAGTGATGGTTAGTGGGATGACAGCGTCAATACTGGTTGATTTCATGCTAAGAATGGTTGACAATGGTTGATACTAAATATCAATAGCAGAGAGTGTCCAAGGGATAACAGGTAAATCCTATATAATTCTGGTCCAGTCCACATATTTCCTGGTAAAATCACCGAGTCAATCCTATTTTTTGCTGGTTAAGTCATCATTTTGCTTGAGGCATTTCCAATTTTCCAAAACATGAATTCAACCAATGGACATAGGACCTTCCCCAGAAGTTAACAGATGAACAGTTGACCTCCGCAGCCGCAGTGAGGCGATACTTGTCTCCCACCAAGGAGCTTCTCGACGCTTTGTCAGGCGGCAGTAGCCGTACTTGGACCCTTGTTGTAGGAAACCATGGCTTTTCCCCAGTGTTTTTGCCATGAAACATGTACAGCAGGGGTGTTGGCAGCCCGAAGTTGTGCAGTTTCAGTTTGCATCTTGAAGGTCTTGCAAGTCCGCATTGCCCTCGAGACGCGTGGAGGCAGACAAACTCCAAGGCTGGGGTTTGGACAGTATCCCAAAACTTGGTCAATCGCCAGGATTTAGCACACTGAAAATGGGTGTGGAAACCCATTGCCATGGTGAGTCATGTGAGTTGGAGACCTCCTTGGATCTTTATCTCGATGAAGTCGGTTTCTCCAAAAACTGCGGATGATGACTGTGATATTTTTTTTCTTTTGGGTATATGCCACGTATATGCCTCAATTTCTGATGTTTTTTTTGGTGGTTCGAAATGGGAGACCCCTCGAAACAACTAGTGGTTTCCTTGTTTTTTTAATGATCCCGCTTGGACGACAAGCTGGCTGAATTTGAGCTCACAGTGTCACCCCTGCCCCAATTTTTTCATCTTGATGAATCTTGTATTTGATCCATGTTTACACCATAAACAACACCCGAGTTCCCAAGGAATTTCCCAAGGTGGATTTCTCCGGTGGATCTGCGAGGTGACGCGTACCGGGGTGCCGTCAGTCTGTACCTCCAGATTGTCCAGGCCCACAAGGCGCGACAATCGGATAGCCATGTAACTAGGTGTGGGGTAAAATGATGGATACACTGGGAAGAACTGGAATCTTAGTAAAACCATGTAAAACCCATATGTTTTCCCAAAATCATCTGCACACAGCTTTTTTTTAATTTTTCCGTATCTATGTTCATGATCTCTCTCTCTATGTATATATATATATATCATATCAATATATATATATATACACATATTGGTGGAACAATGGCGGACATAGTAAATTTGGGAACATGGGAATGACATCAACAATAGTGGCGAAATCAAGGCACATCATGAAAGAACATGAAGCAACCAACCAAAAGAATGGGAGGGCAGCCGAATAAGACGGGGTGAACAGCCAACCATCATGTGGGCACAAGAGACAGCCTCCGCTTGTTTGATGCTGGAGGGAACACAGGGTGGATACAAATTCAGCCTCCATGTCAATATCTTCACCCATACAGCTTCGCAGCAGCCAGTCCTCCAGTCTTCAGCCAAGGCCATAGGTAGACACCAACAGCTGGTCCCATATCTTTCACCATCGGCCAAGACTGTGGTCAGGTACCACCCATCTTGAAATCATTTCCTGGTGTCCCCTGAATTGATCCAAGATCTTTCCCAGTCTTCTGAATGGTCATCGGATTTTTTAATTTTTTTTAACGACGCGTTCAGTCTTTCAGTTCGGAACAACTATTGACTATGTATGGCTATGTGATGTTTATCTTTTGGACTGTTCATCCATTTTTTTTGTTGTTCAATTTGTTCAGCTGTTCCCCGGAGATGATCTTCATCCAACTCACCAGGCCTTACTCCGCTCCACTGGGTGTGCCTCGCAGGCCTTGGCTTTCAAACGGTTTTTAGTTGGTCGGTTGGTCCCAAAAAACTGGGAGATCTGTTTTCATCAAATGGCAATCTTCAATGGTTTCTACCATGGGAAAAAAGAACACTGATGTGACATGATGTGATGGGATTTGGCAGCTTGATGCGTACCATACAGGCCCTGCAGATTGTAGCCATCCATTTTGGAAGACCTTGGGGTACCTCTTCCTCAGGAGAAGTCGAAAGCAGGTGGGGATCTCCTCCCAAGGGGGTAGTATACGGTGGAACTGGGCAGGCCCTGGTCCTCACAGATTTTGGTCCTGGCTTTTGGTGCCAACCTTGGGTACCACAATTTTGAAGTGGTAATACTGGTAGTAAGTATGGTGATTTTCGATATGTTGCAGTCCAGCTGTAAATGGGACAACGCTCTTGGGGACTTTGCAAACAGGGTTATTTACCACTGAATAAGTGCTCTGATCCTTTAAGTGCAGAAGACATCGAGCTGCAACACTCATCCTTTGGTTCGCAAAGCGAGGAAAGGTGTGTTTGAGGCGGTCAAAGTCGGAGGGTGGTCAATAGGAACATAAGCTGGTGGATATCTTTCCGGCAATCATGTGGAACAGAACAGTTACTGCCTTAGTCAGTCAGATAGATGTCTTTGCCAGTTGGCACTCCATGTTGTCCATGTGCGTACCTCCTGCCTTCATTCACTTTTGTATCTTTGAAAAATGCTAAGTAAGTCAAGTTTGTTTTTTTAATATATATATATATATAACTCTCATTGTTATATATCATGTTTTTGCTCCTGGTTGTAAAATGCGATAAACTAAGCACCCAAAATTCTCAGCGTGCACACTCAGCATACCCATTGCAGTTGGTTGATTCCCCAGTCTGATTTGTGATTTTCCCATATTTTCCCCACTTTTGTTGGTCATACTCCAATCCCCGAGTTTAAAACGATACCCAAACTTTGGGACTTCTGATAAATTGCATGAATGGATCCAGCACTAAAAAAAAGCTTTCCGCACACTTTCCAGAGATGGTTGATGTCAGCAGTGTGTAACAAACGATTAATACCGCAAGTTCACAAAAAAGGGAGGTTGCAGTTTAGTAGCACATTTTTGAGGGTAACCCATCTAATTCATCAATAGCGTTAGTATTTTTTTTGGATGGTAACTCCTCTAATATATTCTAATATTATTAAGGATTCATAAATATGCATTATGACCGAATGTATATCCATTAAGAAATCAATGACATTTTTAATAGCAATGAATGTCAGTTTAATAGGCTTCCACCACTGACGCTTTTTCGGTGACTCGGAGGCCCTAAACCGCCCTGGTTCACCACGCCCGAGCCCGCCCAGTGTGCCGGTGCGGTGACGCCAGTCCGAGCTCCCATTAAATTACCTTGCCCCTAATATTAAACACCACCTGGAAACCATGGTGGATGTAAGGAATTTCATGGAATTTCCACATCGGGACCACAAAATTTCATGGGGGTGTTTAAAGTTCAGGGGGATGGGATTATTGTCGATTAATGATTTAATTGGGGATACTATGATTAACGGTTATTATTTGTTTCATAGTGAGGATATCAATCCTCATTCATATAGCTAAATGGAACTATTTGATGAGATTGGGGGATACTCATCTATCGTTCGAAAGAACATAGGGATAACCAGTTGGCTAAGTATCCCAACCAACCAATTTGACTATTTGAAACATGAATATGTAATTGCAATTGGGTATAGCCAGCTGGTGGATTTCTTGATAACATAAGAAACATTCAGGACAAGCAGCTGGGGAGAACCAGCGAGTGAAAATTGGAAAGACGAATCAGGCAAATAGGACATTGGAGGCTTCAAGGAATATCTGGAGAAAGCAGGGTAAAACCAACTAGGGATACTCTACGGAACCAACCAAAAAGACGGGATACCCGAAGGTTTAGATGGCTCCAGTATGATACATTAGTGCAAAACGTGAAAGAAAATCCTCGACTAACTCTGGGTATAAGCTGCCAGGGCTATTCAATGTGTATCATTCTGCGACCGAATGCCTCGCCCTTGATACCTCCTGAAGTGCATACAACCAAAAATGGGAGGGACCCTCTACATCACTCCAGTGCCCTAAATGGTTGCTAGTGCAAAGATTGAACCATTGCTCAGGTCAAAATCCGGAAATTCTGTCAGACAGAAATGGGTTTGTCTGAAAATGGGGTACTTCGATTCTTTTTGGTGGTTTGTGATTCTTTCCCCGATTGGAACAACCATTTGGATCCATTGGGAGTATTCCCAGTTTTTTGGAAACCCCAGATGAATCTAGGCAACCCCCAGGGGCTGTACCACCCTTGGACTGGCACAGATCTCTCCCGCAACTTGGGCGCGGTCCAACGTTGACGGCGCCCACATAGAGAGCACCAGCTGGTCTTTGGCGAAAGAATCGCCCGAAGCCAGCGCGTCACGGTCAACAAAAAAGAATGGGATTGGGGGTGTGGGGGCTGGCTCGTAAAAAAACATCCAAAATGGCAATGTCACTAATAGGAAGATTAGGAAGGTCCTGTTCCAAAGCAGCTATTCTATGAACCTTTAGGATGGATATGGGCGGGATGGGCCCAGGAATCTTGAAGTATATAGCTTGAACATCACGAGGAGCCACGATGTGCCCAACATCAACCATTGGTTGCTTATCTCCAGACCTGAAGTGCAGGAGACCTCGCCCTTTCCCATCTGAGATGAACCTTAGGAGCCTTAGGACCCTCGATCACGCCCATCCCATATTGTAATTTTGTTGCAGCGTTGCATCGGGGGATGCTTGGTGTGGGATTCGCTGAAGCATCAGAAATTCCCAGAAAAGAAGGACTACAATTGAGATCGATGAAGAGAATGGAAGCTTTAAGGTCCAGAGAATGGACCTTTGCAGCTGAGCGTCTTTCTGGATATATTGCCGAGGTGCAGACATTTGGGTGTATCGCTCGTTCGGAAGCTCAAGGTCTCAAGAGTGTGGCCAAGGTATTCTGGAGTGCGAATGCATCACTGGTTGGTGGTTTGGATCATTTGTTATTTTTCCATATATTGGGAATGTGTAGCGGGCAGCGCAGGGGTTAAACAGCTGGGCTCACACCCAATCCACCAACCGATATTCAAACAAGAGGCAATAGACGAAGGAAATGATGTAGGATGGATGAAGGCACAAAGCGCACAGCG
>Ga0126342_10007060_pt1 | contig 19991 bp, 16 predicted proteins | sample Cyp1metagenome_FD_92528 | JGI IMG/M metagenome (GOLD analysis project Ga0126342, IMG submission 92528) | Coral microbial communities from Lord Howe Island, Old Settlement Bay, Australia - Cyphastrea 1 metagenome | ecosystem: Host-associated > Invertebrates > Cnidaria > Coral ... | reverse complement strand
ATGTATGTATGTATGTATGTATGTATGTATGTATGTATGTATGTATGTATGTATGTATGTATGTATGTATGTATGTATGTATGTATGTATGTATGTATGTATGTTATGTATGTATGTATGTATTGTATTGTATTGTATTGTATTGTATTGTAATGTTATGTTATGTTATGTTATGTTATGTATTGTATTGTATTGTATTGTATTGTATTGTATTGATGTATGTATGTAATGTATGTATGTATGTAATGTAATGTAATGTAATGTAATGTAATGTAATGTAATGTAATGTAATGTATGTATGTATGTATGTATATGCAACCCCCCAAAAAGATATAGACACGCAAATCATCATTGTTTTAGTAGGATTTAACCAACTTCTATCTTTTTTTGGGGTGGATCATACAGGTCATGAGGCAAACAACAGCTGCTTTGAAAACTCGGAGATGTCTTTCAGGCTGTTGAATGTAATTAATTAATGCGGATTCCAGATGACCTATTGAGACATACAGACTTTTGTGGGTTTGATTAGCATCTCTTGTTGGAGTGTTGCCTGAGAATTTCAGGTCTCAAGATAGCCGAAAAAGATCGCCATGGTATAGGACCCAGGGTACCCCGAAAACATCCACCACTTGTTCCAGCTCGAGGTCGCTTTGAGGTGTCGCTTGCGGCTTGCTGTGGCGTGGCCGTGCTCTTGGGTGCCATCGCAGGTCTCTACAGTGCCTGGGCGACCAGTTCTGCGCGGTTCTTTGGTGATGCTTATGGATCTTAGGGGACGATCAAATGGAGACCTAAACATCCCAAAGATGGCTCTGTTGAGGGTTTTGGCCCACAGGCTATGCAAACTTTGGTCTGAAGCCCAGTCTTGTTTGGTGATGCGGCATTACGTTGACCGAAAAAAATCAGAGTTGTTCAAGTCAGAAGTTGTTCCCTGAACTTCACAAACTCTGGCCTTGGCCCATCCTTTGCCATCCCTCTGTTTCTGTTCCAAGGCTTCTTCTCCTGGAAACTCTTCACCTCAAGGACTTCACACAGGGATAGGTCAGAACTAAACAGGTCAATATGATTGAGCTGAAGTTCCTATTCGGGTTGCTCATTTTGATGATTGTTACCAGGGTAGACTGCAACAGGTAGAACAACTTACTGGATTTGACCCATACCTAGTTGGCAGCAATCAGGGACCGCTTTGGCAGATTAGGAATCAACTATCGAGAACATCCGAACAGATTCATTGCTTCAGTGTCACAAGAACAAATCTTAGTGAGCACATAAACCTTCACTCTTTGGCACCGCGCATCCGTTTTTGGCTCCAAACTGCTGCTTCCAAAGGTGTCACGAGGCGCTCCTGCGTGATTTGTATTGTGAATTGTGAAGACTGGGTGACTGGGTTTGGTCTTCAGTTTATTTGAACCATAGAGTGGTTAGCCCCGCTTCACAAGCAATGAATGTATCTTCCCCTCTTGGTTCCAAGCCCGCTTCCCCAGACTCTCCGACTGAAACCGCGAAAACCAAGGATTACATAGCGCCTGGTTTTTAAGGTCACACCAATCATCAAGCATGGGTCATTCTTGATTTTGATAAGGGGAAGCCAAACTATTTTTGGATTCCTCCATCCACGCAGGTGGCACCCCTCGACCCCCAGAAAATGTGTGGAGCTTGGTGGCAGTGAACGAGTGGCCTTTCAAGAGAGATGTCGAGTGGTGGATTGGTCTGAAACCATTTATGTTCACCAATTTATGGTATATGTTTAATAAGTTCCACATATTCAGTTGATATCCAGTTTGATGCTTCGGTATTTCATCATGAATTTTGAATCAACATATCTCAAAAAACGGTTATTGCAGGTACAATGGTCATATTTCACCCTGGGTGAAATTTTCGTTGCCGATCTGCAGCTTCCCCTCCAGGCTGCCATCTGGCTCCACTCCAATGCTGGCTGTCCGCCGGAGATCTCAGACATGGCCGGGAAACCCCCATTTTCCATGGGAAAATCATCGAAGTATTCCATGGTCAACGGAGGATTTTCGAGCACGCCATGTTTGGCAAGAGGGTAAAGGATGTAAACGATGTAAACGTTCAACTTTCAATTTTCTTTGATCTTTTAAAGTCCCACTCAAACTTCAACCTGGCCATTGAGATTCGAAGCTCCACAGTCCACTTAAACCAAGGCTGTGGAACAGCGGCACGGCCGGCAGTTTTGACTTCGCAGGTGCCGAGTTCACTTCCAATCATTCGTGGTGTAGCTCCATCCCATATGGACCAGGTCTTGACCCAGCCCCGTTATTAGGAAAGTCGGGTTTCATTAATCCAGGACAACATGAGATTCATTGTGAGATGGTGGAATTTCAATTTCTCGGTGGTTTACCTGTTGGAATTCAAGGCTCTAAGGTTCATTCCTGTTGATTCCTGCAGCTGTGAGATTACATGGCATAAGATTCCTTAGGATCCTGCGGGGCGAGCAGGGGAAAATGGGAAATTGGTGGTTTCTGTAGGCTGTTGGGGGCAACCCGGAGCGATGTAATCTCAAGTGCTAGGGGAAGTGCAACGGATGCACAGCCTGCACCTTTAGATCCTAAACAGCCTGCAAGGGGAGCTCCATTAGCACACCTCTGTCGCGCAGCAGCGTCAGCAGCGGCAGTGCACGACACAGGAGGTGCGAATACATGGTGGGTGATTGGGTGGGCAGGGTTGGTTTGCGACAGTAGAGATGCCATGGAAAGCAGCTGGAGATGAAATGGAAAGCAGCTGCACTACGGGACCTAACAGTGGTTGATTGAGGTGTCATCAGCCCAACCCATACATCCCCAAACCCTCTCGCTCCCCGAAGTCTTTGGCAGCTGGGTTTGTTGACCCGAATGTCAAGAAGCCCACAAGTAAAAGATAGAAAGATCATGCCCGTTTGGTCGATAGTTTCAAACAGTTCCAGTTCCAAACATCATCTACTGTACATTCAAGAGCATTCCAGAAATTCCAGATCTATTTAGGATGACGATCCTTTTTTTTGATGCATGTTTCTGCGACAAGTCCAAACCACCAGTGACAATGATCTCCTAAGCTCCACGTTATCCATTTCTACTCAGCCATCAGCCCCTCAGCTCCTGGCAGCGTTGCCATGGCGCATGCCGTGGGACTGCTGCTGCTGGCGGTAAGATGCAGTGCTGCACGGCCCAATGTGATTTGGATCATGGCTGATGACTTGGGCTGGGGCGAGGTGGGCTTCCTGGATGCAGTTTGGGCGCCCATGGGGCAGATTTAAGGGCCACCGTTTTGATGAACATCCTTTGAACCAGTGGATTCCACTGCACTTACATTTCTTGGCTGACTTGCGGCTGGCGAACTGGTTCCCGTTCCCAAGTTGAATCCCCTCCAACAAACTTTCACCCGCAGGGCACTGGTCCCTGGTCGTGCTACCGGAGCCCCCGAGGACTCTATCCGGCCGAGTCGGCCCATGGCCGGATCGCCACACCCAACTTGGATCGCTTCGGTCGGGAGGGCCTCGTCTTTCGACAGGCCGGGAGGACGACGCCGTCGGTCGCTGGTCGTTTTCGGGAAATCATGGGATATGACGGGATACAATGGGATATGATACAATGGAATATAATAGTAATAACAATGATAATAATTATAGTAACAACAATGACAATAATAACAATGATAATACTCATAATAGTAATATATATTATATATAATCCACTTGATATCTAACTATATGATATTGGGTTGGTTCAGAAATGGGGGACACCCCCAAGTTGTGGCAATTTTGAAGTGATGATCAGTTGCTTCCTTCACCATGTCTGGAGACTGCTGGGACGTTTCTTTCTTGGAAATCAAGGCGAGATTGATGGTGGCTGGGAGAAGGGGTCAACATTTAATGGTGCCCACATGGAATTTCTGGCTACACAGATGAAGAGGTTACGCCTATTTTTTTTGACGTGACACGTCCCCGAAAAAAGGATTGCGCGAGGCAAAATATCATAGCTTCTCATCGATCACTTTCTGCTTGTTCAGTGGCGATGAGTTCCCCTTCACAGAGAACACTAAATGATGTTATGCTGCTGCAAGTGCTTGCATTTTAGTTGTCAAACTCCCAGGCAGATCCAATATGATCTACCTTTTGGCAATTGAAAATGGCCATGGGAAATCATGAACAGTGTTCTTGATGGTAGAAATCATCCATTTTCCATGGGTTGTCCCAGCATTTTCCATGTCTAAACGAGGATTTTCCATTGCCAGCTGATCTGAAGACTTTGAGTCTGCAGTAGGCCTATGCTGGCTACACCGTTTGTGCTCCCAGCCGCACTGCCTTCTTCACAGGAAGACACAGCGGCAGGCGAACCCCGAGCCTCAGTTTCCATCCCCATTTGATTTTCCAATGTGCTCGGATTTTCCAACCCAGTTGGTTTCAGCCCAAAAAATGGTGGGAAAAAAATCATCCCAATTATCAGATTCATCCCAATAGTGTGAAAAAAATATAAAAAAATGGTGGGAAAATCAGCCCAAAAATCATCCCCAATGGTAGAAATCATCCCAATTTTCAATCTATCGGATCTTTGGGCTTCGCAAAAACCAGCCACGGCAGGTTTCGGGATCTGGGTCTCGATGGCCAAGTGCTGCACCCCGGCGCGGCCAATCTGACGCTGGTGCCGGAGCTGTTCCGACAGGCGCGCTTCAATTTGGAGAGGACCGGGATGGACCCCAAAGAATGACTCCAAAATAATGTCAACCCTGGATTAATAAAATTGAATATCAGTGATTGTATATGGTGATTTGTTTTTTGGTGATGATATGTTGAATATATGTGAGTAATATCAACCCTGGATTAATAAACCCCTAGGCCTAGGCTGTTTAATTGGGAGGGTACCATTTAATTAAGTATTAGATGAAATGACTATTGGAGGAGTACCACCCTAATTGTCATAAACCATGGTTTAGCAAAATCCGGGGTTGACATTAGTTATTAACTATTTTTTTCTGAGTAACCATGGAGATTTCCAGGTGGAGGCTTCCTAAAATGGGGGTACCCCAAATCATCCAAGTCATTAGAGCCTTGAAAGGGGATCCACTGACCAAGCTCAGGCTGGCTACCGCACGGGCGCCTTCGGCAAAGTGGCACCCTTGGCATCGCCGCTGGAGCAAGGCTTTGAGGTCTTCGTGGGACAAGTAGATCAAGCCTTGTGCCACAACATGTATCCCAAGAAGATTGACAGTGGCTAAGCTGAAAAACATGGGAAAAAACATGAAACAACTAGGGAAAATGGGGAGAAACCATGGAATTACAATCTATTTTTACGGGGTGAGGTGAATGTAATGTGATGGTGTTTTTTGATGATTTTTCTGGTGGGACATGTGGGAAAAGGAGACTATACCAAGAAAATCCACAGTGGCCAAGCTATTTTAGAATCCTCGTGACATCTCAGTTTTATTTTTTCATTTTCTCAGAAGGAGCATCCCTCAGTTCATTGTTATTTCTGGTTGGTGGTTTGGATTTTTTTTTTCCATATATTGGGAATAATCATCCCAACTGACTAATATTTTTCAGAGGGGTTGAAACCACCAACCAGTTCTGATTTCCTTTTGGAAGACATTTTTTTGGGGAGATTCTTGGCGGTGGGTAGCATTGTTCATAGCTTCTTGCAACCTCCAACACTACAAACACACTCGGATTCTACTATAGCAACCCACCAAAAAGATCGAACCATAACGTCCCATGAAAGTGACAGATAGAAATATCAAGTCTGAAATAGTAAGCCCCACAAAAAGACGGTGATGAATCCGTTTTCCGTTTTTTTTTGTTTCCTATCCCAGATCCTATCCGCTGAGGTGGAGTGCAGCAGCTGAATTTCGAGCTGTCGGCAAACATACATTCGCCCGCGCCCAGCAGAGAGCGATGTATGGAAAACCCCAAAGGCTACAACTACACCATCGATGTCTTCCACGACCAGGCGATGGCTTGGATGGAGGACAGGGGACTTGATGACCGATTTGATGACTGGTCATCACTTGAAAGAGAGAGGTTTTGCTGAAAAACACAGCATTTTTGGGATGTTTCTTATGTATGTTGCATGATTGCGTTGGTAAACAAACTCATATATATATAATACATCCAACATGTAGGTTTTGTCCCAGAAATGAAGGAATAAGCCAATTGACCCATGGCGGACTTTACCTTTTCAAGCCATAGAAATCATCCCAATTTTGCTTGGCCGCATGTTTGATACCAACCTCAGCACCGGAGGAAGTGGTAAAGGCTCCCACGGCCTTCTTCCTGTACCTTAGCTACACCGTGCCGCACGCGGGCGGCTGGGGTGATGCTCCGTCGTCCCCGGAAGATGGCAACCCAGTGCCCAGTGATATGGCCTATGGAAATCAATCGTGGCCGGCGGTGGAGAAGGACGGAATGAAACACGGCGCTGATTTGATCGAACATGTGGGGTACTCTTCGGTAGTTTAAGGAACATTTCGAATTTATAGATGATTTACTGGCCATGTTCAATTACCAGCGGGTAGTTGGGGAATTTCATCATGAAAAGTAGGATCTTTCGCAATCAATACTGGACCAGAATGGAATATCATGGAAGATGGAGATGCTGAGATGCTCATCAATCCATCTTTGGTGATTTCTACATCCCATCTTTGGCCGGACCATGGGATGCCATCACAGGACCATGCGGCCGTCATCAGCTACCTGGATGCCAAGGTGGGTGACCTCTTAGCGCGTTTGAAGTCGCTGAAGATCGACGAAAAGACCTTGGTCTTCTTTGCCTCGGACAATGGCGCGCATAAGGAGGGCGGACATCAGATTGCCTCTTGGAACTGGGACGAACTGGGACGAACTGGGTCTGGAAAGTTGGGAGTTCATGGCAATTTTTTTAATGGTATTTTCTGGACATTTAACCTTTAACCATCATAACAGGGGATAACTTATGGGATATAAAGCCTTCATGGGATATTTCAGAGGATATTCCAATGATCTGAAGAGATTTGAGCTAGACCAAGACTTGCGACTTGGGATGACTAGCAAAAAGTCAGAGTGTCGGATGGGCACCAGATCACAGGAACTGAGCATTTCTGAACATTCCCCAGATCTGCCAGGAGTTGTTTTTTTTTTGTCCCTTTGGTCCCCCGATTTGAGGGGTTTGTTTCACCAATTTTCCTCAGTTTTCCGCAGCTTTGCTTCCCAATATCCAATCATATCATAGTGTGGCACCGCACTTTGATGATTTTCCCCGTGTTTTCCAGTGTTTTCCCCCAGTTTTTGATGGTTGTCTCGGCTGTCTCCATTTTTTCCCCAGTTTTGATGCTGGCATTCTATCAATTCTATCCTGCTAATATGTCCGTTATATCCTATTATTTTTCATAGTTTTTCCATATGATCCCCATGATTTCCCCCTGATTTCCTAGTGCTTTCTTCGGTGTTTGTCCATTTTCCCAGTTCTTTCCATCATTTCTCCATCCTTCTCCTTCATTTTCCCAGTCTTTTCCAACATGTTCTTGGGGTCATATGGGAAGAAAATGGGGATAATATGGAAAACACACACCATTTCATGGGATATCATAGGCATATTGTAATTTCTCAGGACTTCTCCTCATTTTTCGTTTCTTTCTTCGGTTTTCCACTGCGCCCCAGGCCTTCTTCAACTCCACAGGCGGCCTCTCGGGCCACAAGCGCAGTCTGTTGGAAGGCGGCGTGCGCTCGCCCAGCATGGTGCGCTGGCCCGGCGGTTTGGCGAACCCTGGGCGGAGCTCGGAGTTGCCATGGGCCTTTTGGGATGTGCTGCCCACCGTGCAGGACCGGGATGGGAGCCAGTTTTCGCTGGGATTCTTGGGCCACTTTGGGGAATCGGATATAAAAAATGGATCTAAACGGCAAACAGACATGACATTTAGCCGGGTTTAATGGGACTTTGATATAATTTTAATGGGATCTTGATTACAATCTACTTGATATAATATGTACGTATGATTCACATGGGGTTGGAAATGGAATAAGGTATCCGCTGTGGTTTGGACCAGTTTTGGTTCTCAGAGATATTGGAAAAACAGTTGGAAGTTCAACAAGAAACCAGTGGGACTTTATAACAAGATGTAATCCAATATAAATGGGAGTTTCTTATTACATTCTATATACTGTAAGTCCCACTTTATAACATTCTATAATAATAATGTAGAATGGGACTTTTGATCCTTCATTCGTCCAAGGTGGTTCAAGCAGGAGCTGGTTGCTGAGAAATGAGGGAATGGCGTGGGACAGTGATATATCAGTCTTAGCCCTGCAAGATTTTGGGAATTTGAGGTGATGATGGAGTTGATTCTATCATTGGCTGCAGGAAACTGCTTGTTTGGATAGTAAGAACAAGGTTTTCCTCTCAATTTGATAATTTGACTACATCAAGTCAGTGATGGCCATTTGTTGGAACGGGCTGCAAGTCTTATTCATGACCTGGAAGAGAATGGTGCTTGGGGGTGCAGTTCCAGTTTTCTTAGCGGTTAACTGGTTGGTGGTTTGGAACATTTTTTATTTTTCCATATATTGGGAATAATCATCCCAACTGACTAATATTTTTCAGAGGGGTTGAAACCACCAACCAGTTAAGATAAAACCTGGTTGTAGGGGCCCCATGTCCCAACTGATGGTGGTTCGAATCTGGTTCTACCAGGACCTGCTGGGTCTGCCACTATCGCCCTCCACGGATGGCATCAGCATCCTGCCAGAGCTCTATGGCCAAACTCAGAAGCAGCGCCTCAGCCAACTCAGGGACTTCAAGTAGTTTTGTCAACATGTCTTGTAAAGTTGAATCTCAAGTTAATCGTTTTGATCGTTTTAGAAGACAAGATGTTTTGTAACTTCAGTTACATCCACTTCAATCTCAAGTTACTCAAGTTTTAATCGTTTCGTTTGGATGTGACATGGAAGTTAGAGTTGAAGTGGATGCCTCTCCGCGAAACATCTGGGAAAAATGCAGCATATACCCAGGTTCATGCCCTCGTTGACCTTCCAAATTCTGCTGTAGAATCCATACGCTCGATCAGTGGAAATCCAACTTTTTCCACAAGAGCATCCAGTATTACCATGTATTGCCATGTATTGCCATGTATTGCCATGTATTGCCATGTATTACCATGTATTACCATGTATTACCATGTATTACCATGTATTACCATGTATTACCATGTATTACCATGTATTACCATGTATTACCATGTATTACCATGTATTACCATGTATGATCTATATTCTTCACATCCCAAAGCTTTATTTTGGCTTCATCCTTTGAAGTCACGTCACCTTCGTCATGACTCGCCAGGCACGACTACCTCTTCTTCACCTGGATTGGAGTCGGAGGTCGAATCTGCGACCAGCTGAGACGGCTTCCTGGCTACAGCGTACGAAGCGGACGATGGAAAGGCGGGACTCGGCTGGCTGCGATGGTCAACCCCCTTCTACAGCCACCAGCCGCTAGCAGCTATTTCTTTCTGTGGATGTTATACAGGTCTCCCTTGACTTGAAACCATACGTATCATACCGAAGATCTTTTCGATGATTCCCAAGTTTTTGACCAGGTACCATAGGTACCCCAGTCTATCACTGCTTAGTTTTCACAATTTCCCGATTTCAATGGAATACTCCCCCATAGTCTCCTCAATTTTCAGACACACCCAAATCCACTCTTAGTTTTTCATCCCTCTTGTTGATCCTTAAATCGCCATGTTTGATGGTCAAATCCCACTGAAAAGCTATGACATTACCATATTTTGCGGAGCAACCAACCATTAACCAGCTATTTTAGGGTACCATCGGGGAACCGAGCTTTTGACCCACCAGAAAAATCCACTGGCTTTCTGCAGGGCTGGTGCCACATTGCGAGGACGAGTCGAGCTTGCGGCCGAGTCAAGCGGATGCCATGAGGCTCTATGATCTTCAAGAGGATCCAGTAGAGAAAAGATACCCAGCTGATTTTTGGATGATTGAAGTGACAAAATGCTGGATTTCCTTTCGGCAATCAAATTTTAGGCTAATGATTTCCAGTTTTGCAAAGTTTGCTATGGAAGTTGTGGATCATTTCGTTCGATGCTCAAAAAAGTTTGCGAGAATTTACCATGAGTTACAAGCGAATAATCGATCTGATAGTCTGTGATTCTGAAACTGGGGAACTTACCACCAATAAAAGGCTCTTAAAACCTGTGGGAGATGATTGTAAACAAGGGGACTCTGGGGGTGTACCGCATTTTCGGACAAGATACCCAGGTAATAAATTTCATGCTGAACCATGGATACTTTAGGGCCTTAGGGCTTTCCTCTACATGCTTCTGTCCCTGCCCCCAGAGGGTGTATTTTCGCATCCAGGTCTATTTGAAGAACTTTAAGGCTTGTTGACAGACATATCTAGGTGTCTCGAAATTTTAACAATGCTGGATTTTGAGTTTTTCCACACTGCCACTTGAAACGATGCTGAAATCAGGGCCCATGTGTGTCACGGTCAAAACATGGCTTAGTTTCCCACATTGGGCATGGTCATCAATTGATTGAGAGGGAGTTAAATACCCCCAAACAAATACCCCATATACGGATTCCCATTATGGGATGGATGACCGCAAACCATATACCATGTTTTGACCCTTGCACATGTGGCATCGTTGAGTTGTCAAAGCCAAGGAGATGTGTCTGCAGAGCATCCAGACATCGTGAAGAAACTCAAGGAAGCTTTGCCCCGGTTTGCTCAAACATGGCGTGCTGAAAAATCCCCCATTTGAGTTTGATGATTCTCCCAGCTACAAACCTCCATTCAGATCCATTGCCGGGATTTCCTAGCCATGTTTCAGTACCTACCGGGTAGCGAGAGTCTGAAGCATTTCCCATGGGGGGCAATGAGATAAACATGGGATATTTTGATCGATTTCCGTGTTTTTTCAGTCAGACCCATTAATATTGACATAGGTGAAATTCCTATTCTCGTTTGTCAAAACATATTCTTGATGACATCACAATCACAAGAAGTTTCCACGTATGACCGACAACGCAGAACTACAATTTCCAATTAGATTATTCATTGGTAACCCTCCTGTAAACTCAGATGTAGAACCCCAGCTTATTTCTAGATACATTTCTCCAGTTTTCTTAGGAAAACCATGGAAAACCCATGGGTTTTCCACATAAATCCCATCTTTTTCCTATGGGAAAACCCACTTGTTTTCCACTGCGATGGACCCTAACCACCCCCAGGACTTGGTGATCTCTCAGCATTTGAGCTGCATGTGCTACCAGTGCGGCTTCGCGGTCAATGAGACGCCGGTGTGTAAAAACGGCCACCAGGAAGTGCAGGAAGTGAAGGAAGTGACAGTTTGAAGGATCCAAATGATGCAAATCGATCTTGAGATGATTTAGGGAGGAATGTTGAAGAGAGGATTGGAGGATTTAAATCTGGAGAGACACACTGGATGATTCCTTTTTCAATCTGATGTGGATCAAGATGCGAAGAGAGGTGCCCCAGGCTCCAGCAGGGTGCCGCAACCGGAGTGTGTCTTCGTGACGCCGCTTGACGCCGCTTCTTCGTGCCTCCAAAATCGCTTCGCGCGCGGATGGAATCGCTGGGATGTCTGCAATCAGTTCACAGTTTGAGATCACTTGGACTTTAAAACTTGACCCGCTTCTCTGCCGTCCTTACTTCCCGTAATACCGTGGCAAAGCCAACAACACACCAGACTTTTAAAGATCCATGTCAGGATCAAATGATCTTTGGGGGTTAATAAAGATCCATTTCATGCATATGAGGATGGTATCGAATATTACCACGATAGAACTGGTGCAACATATTACATACACATATTTGACAATTATGAATCTTTATTCGCTCATATTTGCTTCCTTCCGTTAAACTAACATGGCCGTGGAGAGTCACATTTTTTTTTTTATAGGTGATTCATCTACAGATGGTCCATTTTCATCCATTTTCCATAGCTATGTTAGCTTACTGGAGGGTAATCAGGGTAATGTGGTTAAAACAATGCCATAAACCACCCATGACTGGGAATGGTTTATAGCACCCATAAAAATAGTGATGACTGGGGGATGGTTTATGGCATTGTTTTAACCATATTAATCCATTAACCACATCGATCCATAAATCCAATGGTTAATAGATGTTAATAGCCATTATTCCATCATTATCCCTATTAAATCAGGGGAATCCATTGATGTCCACAGATTTTCAGCTTCTCAGCCAGGATTGCCACGGCTCTGGCAGCTGCAGCGGCCAGGAGCTGAACGCCCTTTCTTTAAAACGAAGACAAGGATTTCTCAGTCAGCAAAGTGGGTTGGATACCATTTTTTTTGATATATCATATATGTGCATATTTAGTGCATTTTATTCATGGCTTATACTGGCATATATATATAGATACTCAATGTATATATATATATAATACAGTATGTTATATGTATATTAGTGCCATTTCACGGCTATAATTTGATGGGTAACATGCTGAAGGATATGGATGGTGATGGTGATGGCGGTGATGGCGGTGATGGCGGTGATGGCGGTGATGGCGGTGATGGCGGTGATGGCGGTGATGGTGATATGATGATTCTATATGATGATTCTATATGATGATGATGATGACGACGACGATGATGATGATGATGATGATGATGACGATGACGATGACGATGACGATGATGATGATGATGATGATGATGATGATGATGACGATGACGATGATGATGATGATGATGATGATGACGATGACGATGACGATGACGATGATGATGATGATGATGATGATGAAGAAAATGACGATGAAGATGAAGATGAAGATGAAATGATGACATGATGACATGATGAAATGATTAAATGATGAAATGATGAAGTGATGAAATGATGAAATGATGATGAACAAACACAAAGTTTGGGATGCTAAGTGATGTTGATTAGATTCTGAGAGACTTTTTTCGGCGGTCTGACATGTAGTTTCCATGACATGCCCTGTTTCTTTTTCCCTTTTCCTTCACAGCTCTTGGTTGGCAACCGCATGAGAGAACATCGTTGACCTGGTGAGTTCAGCGGCCCAAAGTTTGGAACAGACATTGGCCTAAAAAACAGGCGGAGAAATTGGAGAGAACATTCCTCTATGATGGAATTTACAACATCTATGGAATGATTTTCAACCATAATTGGGTGCTGATACCCATACAACATCCAATGGGAATATCCGTACAAGAACTAGGTTCAACTAGATCTGCTGATTGCTCAAGCAGCGGCCCAGCAATTACGTACGCAATTTCCAAGCTTCCCTTCGCGTTGAGATTCAAAATCAGCACTCTCGACAGCCAAAAGATCTTCCATGATAGGCATCTCCTCTAAGACTCGTGATTGGGCTTCCACCGCTGATTCACCGCGTTGGTGACTCCGGCAGTTGGTCATGGACTTGAAGCCAGCGGCCAAGAAGCCGTTGCTGCCGAAGAATCGGAAGGATCGGGGTCTTCCGCGCCTCGGTTGAACCGGTTCACCACAGTGGTTGTCACATACAAAAATCCCATCCTCGCAAGAAATGTGAGTTAGATTTAGCCGGCCTGGTAAACGTTAGCAAAAAACTATGGACAATCACCATTTTTGGGAAATTCCACTATAAATCACCATTTTCAATAGCTATGTAACAAATTACCAGAGGGTACATTACTGATCTTTCCAGTTTCGTCCATCTTCACATCCATCTTCAGAAGGTTGAACTCTCCAAACCCCTATATCATATTGTCATATTGTCATTCTTGGGTAGGTATATCACCATTATGGATCTTCATTCTGTTGCCAGGATATTCCCATTCAATCCCACATTATATATATACATATTGTATAATATATATAATAATATATAATATAATAATATATATATATAATATAATATATAATATAATATATAATATATATATATAATAATATATAATAATATATATATATATATAATAATGTATATATATAATAATAATAATAATAATATATATATATCTCTCTTTCTAGGACGTACATGTGTATATATATATATATACATGATATTTAGCAACTTAGTATAAACCGGCAGAAGACGGACACCTTTCTGCTGCCCAGGTTGGACAAAGGTTGGAGCTCCTTCAGTGAAGGTTCCGCTGGTGGATCCCTGGTCTTGCTGATCTCGGGGGCCATTGGAACAGGTGCGCTGCGTCCCGTCGGTTGGGACCAGGTTTCTGACTGCAAAAGAAGTTATGTACCTGTCCCTGTCTTAAAACCTAATCATTATCTAAGCATTGATCTATATTCTCTACAAATATATGCCTATATCTTACATCTATAGCTATTTCTCAATCTATGATACTGTATGTATTCCTGGATCCATATCTCTATTTTCTATATTTATACAAAACGCATTTTTCCCTCTACCGGTGGCTTGTTCATATTCCAGGCTAGTTGAAGGCACGCATTTCTTCACCAAGTTACTTGGGCTCTTTTCCAGGGCACCGTGGGTTCAGGAGGCAAAAGATAGATTTTGGTCATTCTTGAGACTGTAATGCACTATTTTTTTTGGGGTATTTTATGGTACATCATATATCTGGAGGATCATCCCACGAATCGTAACTGCTTGAACTGTCAGCCTGGTGATGGGATTCGTCCCCTAAATCTTCGTGGATTCTCCCATGACCACGACCATGATCCGTGGGTGATCCGTCCCGCCATCGTTTCCAGGTGTGTTGGCCTTGCCCTATGGCGTCAGTTGCGTAGGGGTGTTAGGTCGCTTGGCTCGCTGGGCTCGTTTGGCGCCTGGGTATTGGGATCTGGTCATGGGCATCAAACACATATTGAATTAGCCTCCAGTAAACGTTTACAAAAACTATGGAAAATCAGAGTTCTTATTGGTGAATTCAACTATTTGACTATTTCTATGGCAATTTTCAATAGTGAACTGTTAAATTACCAGAGGGTATATGATGATATATATGATGATTTTGAAGGGAACCATGATTATCACACACATATATATATATACAAGCATATGTAGTGGATATTATTCAATTCTGGAATCTAGTATTCAGGAAGAAAGATCATTTGGTGATTTTTGATTGGGTGGCAAGATTGTCACGTTAACGTGGTTTCATCGCGGCTGCAACAGGTGGGCTTGTCTGAAAAATGGGTACCCCTAAAATCTCATCATGAATCCGTTTCACCGTTTCCCTATTAAAACTGTTATATTACAGTAGGGTATACCCCATTTTCAGACAAACCCAGGTCAGCGATCTTGGCCGCCTCGGCATTTTTTTCAGGTTCTGTGTCGCTCTTTGCAATGGCAGGAGTCGCAACTTTCTATTCGATTCTTGGCGGGTCATGGAGGATTTTGCCGCAGAGGGAAAGAGGGCGGATGTACCCTCTGGTGAACATACAAAAAGCTATGGAAAATGGCTATTTATAGTGGATTTTCCCATTAAGAATGGTGATTTTCCATTGCTATGTTAGTTCACCAGAGGGTAAATCGAATTCTTTGAACGCCAAATTCATCAGGGGAAGATGGATGGCTTGGAGAGAAAATGAGGAAACGCATGTGGTCTCTGCTTCCACTCCCGAGCTCCAAGGAATACTATTTTGTTCGACTGCGTTGCGTGCACTGGTCATGGTTCCTACGGCCAATTGATGTCTGACATCTTGGGGAAGTATGGAGGCAGTTGAGAGTCTGCTACTTTTGAATGATTGCTCCTCCCCTTCTGAAGCAATGCATCTACCAGCAGCAGCTTGACGTCGTTTTTTCTTGTTCAACAAATACAAGTAAACTTCCGAAAAACAGTTGCTGTAGACCTCATGTTTCGTTTTTTTTGCAGCATCAACCCTTATATTAGGACGCTTATGTAAATTAACCGCCTATTGTCTGAGGGCGTTACCACCGGGAGGCATGACCCTGGACCTCTTTGTTTTCGTGGAAGGTCTCGGGGCTGTGGCGACCTATGCCCCTCCGCTAATCGGTTAGGGCTGGGTGTCAGTGCAGGTTGCCATAGAGAATCGATGCATCCCAACTAGTGGTGATCCTAAGCCATATATATATATATATATCATCCAAAAACTGGGGCATGCCCCACTCATCTAACTGGGTGAACTGCCTGGAGGATTCCTGGAGGATTCCTGGAATTGCATATCAAGTACTCGGACTGTTGTTTCACTGAGGTGGTCTTTATCATGGACTATGTACCGCAAGTTTGCGACTTGGCACGATGATGTCCACGCCATCTGGAGAGCTCAGTCATTGAATGGCTTTTCTTGCACGAATTGGACCTGGAGGACTGAGTGAGAATTCGGTTGTGATGAAGCTATCAAACTTTGTCAAAGATCTGAAAGAGAACAGGTCTGCGTCTCTTCAAGGATTACTTTACCGGTAGACACATGTACGTGTACAAGTTGTACAGACACGCCCACGCATTTATATGCAAAAAACAAGACGTGCGTACAAGTCTTGCAGATACGTATCATGTGTAACATGGCGTGTATGCTCTCTACCCCTACATTGCATATTATATACGAAATATATGCTCTGTTCAATATTGTCAATGAATGTAATTATTACAACAATGATGCCAATTGACTTTGCATCCCACTCTTCGCCACTTGTGAACCTGTCAGACTTTTTCTTGATTTCAATCCGCCCCAAAGTTGATGGATTTTTTGACCTGCACGGCATTTGCAAGTTTTGGCCACGGGTGCTCGGGGTCCTGAGTTTCTGAGGCGAACTGTGGGGTCCTGACGTTTGGTGCACCGACCAATTGAACGTGGCAGCAGCTGCGACGGTGGTGATTTGGCCGTTGAGTTGCTTGGCAATGGGAGAGATGATGGGACCAGAAGATTGATGCAACTTCTCGAAAGATTAGGGGAAACGTCGTTTACCAAACATAGCGTTTCTCTGAACAAAATCAATCCGTTCAACTTGGAGATCGAACTCCATTTGTTTTGGGGGGTAGCAAAGAATCAGATGGTGCTGGAGTTGTGCTCCATGGGTTTTGTTGATGTTCAACATCTATACAGAACCCTTTTGCAGTGGAGTAGAAATCCCAACGACAGCCAGAGGCAGCAGATGAGGCGCAGGAGCCCGCACAGAAGCGCGTGCGCGCTATCGCCGCCCGAGGGCGCCCCAGCTGCACAGCCGCCGCTGCACCTCGCGGTGACCTTCGGGACCTCTTGCAACGTTCTATCCCAGGCCTTGTCGGGCCGCCCATCAACAGCCAGACCCTCCGCGTGATGATTCAAGGCCGTGCTTGAGTCGCAAAAGAAGCCGATGCTTCGGAATCACGATGTCTTGCATCTGAGGCCCGCCCTTGCCTTGAATCTTAACAATCCATCGGTGCTCTGCACAGCGCAGGTGCCTTGAAAGCGTTGAGCCTTCTGGGCTTCGGCGTGCTCACGCCTAGCACCAATTCGACGGGCACCAAAGTCTTGTGGTTCACAAAGATTCCCCAGGATAGTTGGATGCACCCTTGCTTGGCGCAGAGCTGCGCGGTCCTGCAAGTCCCTGCAGAAAATGGCTTTGTGTCCTGGGCGCGAGAGCAGATTTTGCAGAGCAAGCAAAAAGGCCAGGCAGCCATCCAGTTCCCGGACTTGAATGTCGCGGACGTGGCTGATACGACTACGACTATGACTACGACTATGACTACGACTATGACTACGGCGACCGGCGACCGGCGACCACGACTACGATACGACGACTACGACTACGACTACGACTATTACGACTACCGCTACTACTACTGCTACCACTACTGCTACTGCACTGCTACTGCTACTTCTACTGCTACTACTACCACTACTCCTACTACTACTACTCCTCCTCCTCCTTCTCCTCGCTCCTCTTCCGAGGACGACGACAACGACGACGAGGACGACGACGACGACGGCGACGAGGAGCATCTAGAGTAGATCCCCCCGACCCCCCTCCACCGATACACGGAGGAAATTGCCTTTCTTTGCAGAAGACCCTCCCCTTACAATAAGAGCCCATCCCTTACAAGAAGACCCCCCGCACAAAAAAAAACCTTTTCAGATTTTTCAGAGGGTTTGAATGATCCTGAGAAAATGTTTGTTCACGCAAGGATGTGGATGTCATGCCAGGACGGAAACCATTTAATCACACACGCGTTAGTTGAACTTCAACACAACATGGGCGGGCGTCCTTAGCACGGTTTCCACTCAATACATCATTCACTAAACACATCATTTTTCATTCAAACATTCAGCTTTCAGCCTCATTAAACTTGTTCGCTGCAACCCTGACGTTGCGCCGCGTATGACTTCAGGTGGCTATGAAGATAAAGTTGATGTTATTACCCCAACCAACATATTGTTCAGAGGGGTGGCGAATTTTGACCCCGCATGAATATACAGTTGATGTTATTACCCCAGACATCATATTGTTCAGACCGGGCCGGGGTGGCGAATTTTGATGTGATGATGATGATGATGATGATGTTGATGATGATGATGATGACGACGACGATGATGATGATGATGATGTGATGATGTGATGATGGTGATGATGATGATGATGGTGATGATGATGATGATGATCATGATGATCATGATGATGATCATGACGATTGTAAGTGTGGAGCAACGTCCAGGTTGGGGCGAACTTGTTTGAAACATGTTTTCTTAAAACAACATGCCGAGGGTCTTTCAACTGGGCAGGTTACCTGAGGTCAGACATGTGAGTCCCCATTTTGAGCAGGAGAAATTTCAACAGGTTCGTGATGCGCAATCGCACCAGGACCCCCTTCACAACCAGGCCAAATCAAGAACCAATGTATGTGTATACAAGGTGAGGCCCCCAATTCTAAGTTGGTTATAAACCCCATTTACTATGTATAGTTATAATTGCCATAAAACATACATGATTGGAATTATAAATTGACTTAGCTATCTAGGGGGCCCCTGTTGTTTGGTGATTTATATTGGGGATTTTCAGAATCATAATCCATCATGGACTGCGAATCCCTATGAACCAGCCTTCGGTATAGAATGTATCTGTCAATAGAGTGGTGTAAGGGAGAAACTACAAGAAACCTCCATATTTAATGGGAAAAATCTATGGTTTCCTGTAGATTTTCCCTGAAACCAATCCGTTGAATCTGCTTGTTTCAAACTGTTTGCCGACTGAATCTGAGGCTGTCTGAAAGGTCTCTCAGCCTTGAGGATCCTTGGATGGCATGATGACATTCCTGAAGCTCCAACAAGATATGTCCAACCTCCCAGCAGTTAGTAAGTGGGGTTATATTACACTTAATGGGACAATCCACTTATGAGACTTAGTAACCAGGATTATTAACATTTAGTAACCACTTGCTATAGCTGCTAAGGATTAATTGCAAATTCAGTATCCAGGCTTATCAACCACTTACTAAGTGGGATGAGCCTCCAAGTAGCCTCCCACCAGATCCAGTAGGAGGATCATCCCGGTTAGGAGCTGGCTAGAGAAATGACCTGGTTGGAGTCATATTAAGTGCCATGGTATCCATGGTCAAAATTGGATTACACAGCCATATTGAGGGGTAGCCATGGTTCCATGGGGATTTACACGCCCATTTAGCCAGGATTCCCATTGATGGATGACCATACCCCGCATACGATGTTGAATTAACACGGCACATCTGACTCATCCTCGACCAAATTAATGTAACAGATCCACCAGCGGATGCAACCGTGGAGATGCTGCACCCCTCGGAAGCATCAAATATTCGACATTTAATCAGCAAAACATAGGGATATAACATGGTATGTACGTATATAATATAATATGATATATAATATGATATGATATAATATATGATATAATATAATATAATATGATATGATATAATATGATATGATATGATATAATATAATATGATATGATATAATATAATAATATATGATATAATATAATATGATATAATATAATATAATATGATATGATATGATATGATATAATATGATATAATATAATATAATATGATATAATAT
>Ga0126342_10007059_pt1:2500-19992 | contig 19992 bp, 21 predicted proteins | sample Cyp1metagenome_FD_92528 | JGI IMG/M metagenome (GOLD analysis project Ga0126342, IMG submission 92528) | Coral microbial communities from Lord Howe Island, Old Settlement Bay, Australia - Cyphastrea 1 metagenome | ecosystem: Host-associated > Invertebrates > Cnidaria > Coral ... | reverse complement strand
TTCTATCTCCTTTCTGCTGATCATCTGCATCATCTTCAATGAAGCTTTCACCTACAATGTCTTTGATACTACTTACAAGAGAGGAACATGCTCTTCTACACTCTTCGCTCTTCTGAGTGTAAAAGTGTCTGTGTGTAAAAGCTTCTGTGTGTAAAAGCGTCTGTGTGTGAACGCGTCTGTGTGTAAAAGCTTCTGTGTGTAAAAGCGTCTGTGTGTAAAAGCTTCCGTGTGTAAAAGCTTCTGTGTGTAAAAGCGTCTGTGTGTAAAGACGTTTGTGTCTAAAAGCGTCTGTGTGTAAAAGTGTCTGTGTTTAAAAGAGTCTGTGTGTAAAAGCTTCCGTGTGTAAGAACTTCTGTGTGTGCAAGCTTCTTGGTGTAAAAGCTTCTGTGTGTAAACGCGTGTGTGTGTGTAAAAGCGTCTGTGTGTAAAAGCGTCTGTGTGTAAAAGCGTCTGTCTGTAAAAGCATCTGTGTGCAAAAGAGTTTGTGTGTAAAAGTCCCTGTCTGCAAAAGCGTCTGTCTGTAAAAAGTTCTATTTGTGTAAAACTATACGAAAGATACGATGCAAACTATTGTACTTGTAATATATTGTCTTGATACTACTTTTCTCGTCTGCCTATATTACATCTTTAATATACTGTCTTGTAATATAGTGTCTCCATACTAACAACAGAAGACTCTGCTCCTCTACGCTCTCGGGCCATCCGTCGTCTAGTTTCCTATCCTTTGGAGGGTTGTTGAGATTTGATAAACTTTGTTGGGGGCAACCCTATACGAAATGGTCAACATATCGGGTGCAAAACTCAGGTCTGTTGGTGCCGTTGGTGCGTGGATCGTGCTTGCCTGACGCCATTCAGCCAGGACAGCGTCAGAACCTCGTGGCTGCCTGAGTGATGCAGTGGGAGAAACACGCAGCAAGGGCTGCAACGACTTGATTGCAACAAACAAAATACAAAATAGATAATACAAACATATACAAACAAATAAAATTGCAATAAAACAAACATACACATTGCAATACACATTTCCGCAAGATGCCGCAAGACTCTCTCTCTCCCTTCAATACATCCCTCGGGCGTTTTCCCAAAGTCTCATGAGCCACGTTCTAAACCCTTGTGTTCATGTTAAGCAAGGGGCCCCTTGTAAGGGTGTGGCGTAAGCAAAACCTGTGCGGGTGTAAGCAAAACGTAAGCGATGGCGTAAGCATTTCCTTATTTGGTGGCAGGATGTAAGACATTTAGAACATGGCTCTCATGAGGTTTTTACGGTGTAGCTTTAGGATTTGTTTTTTTTTGGGGGGTTTACTCAGGGTTGGTTCAGATTTTCTTTCGGCTTTATTTAGGGGTTGCTTATTTGGTTTTCGTGCTGCTTAGGGTTGTTTTAGATTGTTTTAGGGCCTATTCAAGGTTGTTTTAGGGTCTATTTAGGAGTATTTGTGGTTGATGTAGGGTTTTTTAAGGGTTTAGGGTTAGGTTATTTTGGTGTTCTTTCAAAGTCTTGCGCTTTTGTTAAGGGTTCGTTGACGGATTGAAACGCTGCAAATTACGGAGATACTGGTATCTTTAAGGCATGCTCCGAAAGGTGATTTAGGCACCGTCTTAGGTAAGTGCAAAAATGCCATGAGGCGCAGGTACTATCAATGATTGTTATTTTGTATGCTCACAGTTTGCGAAAAACACGCACCGAAACAACACACCATGCAGCCCCGCACGAAATTCCGTGGATTTCTGGCAAACATCAGCCCCCTAACGTAATATACATATATATATATATATATCTATGTGTGTGTATTCATATATATATGTATGTATGTATGTATGTATGTATGTATACATATATATATATATATACATGATATTATTGTATATAATTCTGTATGTATCTACTTATAGATATATTTACATATTATATACTTATATATATATGTAGTTTTAATAAATACATTATATATATACACACATATGTAAAAGTATCAATATATATATATGTAAATAATTCTATTTGTAAATATGTACATATGTATATATGAAATTCAATTATGTATATATATTTATATACATATGTATATATACTCATGGATATACATACTTATATTACATATGTACAAATACATATCACATATATGTATATTATTTATACATTCATACATTCATTCATTCGTTCATTCATACATACATATATATATATAGAGAGAGAGAGATACACGTTTTTATTTATATATGTATATTGGTACATGTATGTACATACATATTTACATACAGTGAGTATACAGAGGCTCTATTTCCAAAATTCTGAACACAGCACTGCGCACGAGAGGTTGCAGCTACAAATGTTGCAAACCAGTCCGAGTGAAAGGTTCTAGGGGCAAAATGCTGCAAATACCATGCAACTGAGAGGTTGCAAGCTACCATGCAAACGGCAGGGACCAGCTACGCCTAGGTCTGCGTTGATTTTCGCAGAAGATTTATATTTATACAGTAATTTACGCCATCAGCTGGCATTAACTGCCGCCGCTTTGTGTTTAGAGGAAGATGCGGGAAAATTGGACCATACAAATACGTGTTTAGATATTCGGTAAGTTGTTTCAATGTCAGATGGTCGTGTCTTAGCAGTCAAACTTTCGGATTGTGGAGGTGGAAATTGGTTGGCCATCTATCCTTTGATCCTTGGGAAGATCGGAATCTTCCTTCAAAGGTGTAGATCCTATGATCGTTGATTTTGAAAAAGAAAAATTAATTGGAGAAGTCCCAGTGTAGCGGCTGGTCACCAACGATGTGAGAGTGCCGCAGGGGTTTTTCCAATGAAAGGCCAGCGCCACGCGTCGGAATATTAGGAATAGCCGGCACCAAGGGCCAGTTGGGGCATGGCATTGGCATTGATTCTAGGCAATTTCTTTTGATGAATGAGAACCTTGCCTGGCTTGGTAGCAGCCATCATTTTTTAGCAACTACAGGAAGATGTTGCGGCTGGAAACAAACCTTAAACATGGATTGGTTTCTCCTGCAGCCCAAACAAAGCAAAAAAGGAGGAAAACACAGAACCATGCTGAGGACCTGTTATCATCTGTTATCTAGGATATGTTAGAGATATGTTATAAGCTAACGGGAGCTTAGCCCTGAAAAGGTGCAAACACCCATGCAGATGAAAGGTTTCGTGTTCAGTTGCAAATGCTATGCAGAAAGGTACACAGCAAATCTCAAGAATCGATCCCGTAAACCAAAAAAGTGATTCAGGTTTGGCTTTGGAAGGGTCTTCCCCAGAGACCCCCCAAGTCCCTGGAGACGTTCTGCCATATAGAATTCCAGGGTTATCAAGGATTCGTTTTTGAGACAGTTGAGACAAACACCTTCCAACATGGCAACGGCAGATTGCTGTGCAAGTTCGCGTAGATTTTTGGGGGGCCAGTCAGGAGAGCTACAGGGGAGGCAATAGGCACTAACAAGGTTTGGGAAACCAGCTTGTCAAAATGCGAGGTGTGGGTTCCGGTTTTCACCGCCCAAACATCTAGCAGCAGCAAGAGTGGAAAAGTTTTTTTTCGGAATGAGGTGGACACAGTCCAGAAGTTCACGCACTAGTTCGTCCTTCTCGTGTTTTCCCTGAGACACCACCTGCGTTCCATATTGGACCATATTCATCTCACAAACGGAACGGTTTTACTATTCAGCTGGAATTAAAGGTTCAGATTATGCCTGTGAGTTGTGCTTAGAGCTGGGCAATGTCTGGCAAAGGGTCTACACATGGGCTTTGCTTGATGTCAAATGAGTTAAATCTTTCTACTGTGTTGCAATGCAGAATATGCACTGATAGTGGCCTAGGTGAACCTGAATGGTGAGACCTATCCCGTGGGTTTCATGGTTGGCAGCTGGGCTGCCTCCTACGCTGCCCACATTCTTGCGGCAACGCTGGTTGAGGCCATCTTTTGATGTAGACCTCGCCTCTCCACCCTGTGGAGCGATTCAGCTGAGGGTCCATCCCTCCCGTTCATAGAGCATATTATTGGCGGGTTGCTGTTGAAGGGCGGCCCTTTTTTTATACCATTTGAATGGAAAATCCTTGGGATATCGTGCAATCCTCCTCTGCCTGAAGGAGATTTTGGGCTACAACACGACCACAACCATTGGCGCCGACGTGGCCAGCGGAAGCGTCGCCGGGTATTATGGTATCGCGGGGTGCCGCACATTCAACGACATTGCGGATCGTGGCTGCATGAAAGGCGTCACTAGGCAAAACTGACGGCAGGTCCAGCCATGGTTTTTCTCCAAGCAGTTTATATAAGCCGTTCCAAGCAGTTTAACCGCTCGCTTTCCATACTGTCGGAGATTCTGCCCTGGTGGCGGGCGCACGTCGGCCTTGTTTCGCTGTTTTTCCCTTGTTGTCTCCCTGCCCATCTTTTGTTCTACACATCTTTGTGTGGGGTTCTTCCTTTCTTCCGCCTCCTCCTACCTCTACCAAATTGATCTCTTATCAAACCTGTTTGAACTCATCCGCCTCAAATTTATCTCCATCAAACCTATTTTTACCATGCCTATCAAACTCATCCCTTTCAGATTATCCTAACTCATCTCCATTAGGGGTATCGCTGTGAACACTTATCTCTATCAAACTCATCTCTATCAAACTTAGCTGTCCGAACTCTCGCCAGGAACTTCTGTCTATCAAACTGGCGAGCACAGAACTTGGTGACTCTTTTGGGTCTAGTCTGCCGTTTGTCTGTCCGCACTTCGGGTTGATGCAAACTTCTTCGTATCAAAGTTATCTTTTGGAACAAAGTCGCCTCTACCAAGCCCGTCTCTATCAAACTTATTTACCTCAGCCATTTTTCATCATTTTCTGCACTTTCTGTACCAAGCTTATCAAACTCATATTCATATCTATCGAATTCACGTCTATCTATCTTCGAAGGAAGTTTAGACATTGGTCGGAACGTATTCCTCGAGTATTCTGGCTAAAACCCATCGAAAATCCCCGAAGAACAAATGGCGACATAGGATGCCCCCACGCAAGTGCGCTGAATGCTCTTCGCAAAACCCAAAGCGCTACCAGTACGCAAATGGTCTCACAAGGCAATGTTTGGCTTTTGTTCAGCCGCACGCTGCGATCGCTCTTTGTGGGAAAACAGTATATGATTTGAGCATGATGTGGCCGCTGTGACTCAGCGGAAAGATTGCACAAATCAAAGCAAGCGCTTGCATGCCACGGCCACATTCACTTTTGAACAGTTTCTGCATGACTTTGTTTCCTTAGACTGGCATAGGATACATTCTTCCGAGAAAGAACAGCAACAACATCCAAAGTCTTGGGTTCAGTGTTTTGGTGCCCTTTTTCTTGCGGTTAGTGGTACGTTACTCTTTGCTTCATGCCAAAATGGAACGACCCAACATCATCCTGCAGGTCTTTCCATGTTGGGACTTGTGGTCTGACAACGTGCATGACTTGCAACATGGTCTAAGGGAACTGACATACGAGTTCTTCCATGTTCTTCCAACATGTCTGGTTTTGGTATGGTTTTTGGTTGGCACATGTTCTTGATATTGTGAGAGGAGGCCCCGCAGGAATGCTTCTTGCTGGGAACACGCAGGGGGCTTCATCTGAGCAATGCAGTAATGGATGATTCGTGTTGCAGTGCTGCACTACTAGTGATTAGCTTGTTTGGAATTGGGCTTCTGCAGCAAGATAAGATTGTAACTGGGGATGTGCGCCCTGTAATCAAACATGGAAAGCCTGATAAGTATTGATGGGAGCAGCTCTAATGCAAAACAACTATCAGCTCAACTGATCCTTTGCCCGTAGATGGGTAGCAGCATCCAACAATGAACACAATTTCATTCATCAATACACCCTTAGAATTTATATATAGATCCTTCAAATTTATATATAATCCCTAGAAGGTTTATATGTAGTTCCACAGAAAAGCCAAATAAAGAGGGAAGCGCACCCAATAACATAGACAGATAGATAGGTAAACCGATAGATAGACGTATAGCGAGAGAGATAGATAGACAGATAGCCAGATAAATAGGTAGACAGATACACAGGTAGATAGATAGACAGCCTGAAACTCCAACGACCTTTCGAGCTATCAGTGGGCTCGCTCTGCCATCAAGGATTCACACAATCACTTCTCCTATTATTTCCTATCTTTCAACCTTCCGCCACCGCCTTGTGTGGTACTACTGGTATCTCTTGTCTTCATCGACATGTCCTTTTTGATTCTTGCTCTTCCCTGCTTTGCAAAATAGAATCAAGGAATGATTAAATTTATGTGGGAGATATCGGGTCCTTGAATGTTTGGGATGGCACGTCGCCTTTTCCACACTGTGTCATGCTGTGTCTCTATCTCGTCTTCTTGTTTGCCGACTTGTCTATGTGTTACTCCTTACAAGAGTGAGCCTGAACAATGAATACCCGTTGAATAGCATGAGACCTTTGATGCTGGAAGTTGAACACTGTTGGGTTGCGCAATGAACTGCGGCACCAACAAGGGTTCTCGGGTTGGAAGAAACTAGACTTTCGATTTCGAGAAAGAGAACTCAGCGTTTTTAAATTCCAGAGAGATAGGAGCATCTGTAAACACATCAGAGCGTCAATGACAGAGCAAGCGCCCGTGTGATCTGCAATCGTTGTCCCATACCGGAAAAGATTACACCGCACAGAGATCCTCCAGGTTGAAAAAACAACATGTATGCTTTATCATTTGTTATTTTGCGCATGTGCCACATTGTCATGAGAAATATACCGCAATTTAACTTGCTAAAATGCATTTATTCCATCCCAGCATTGTTGGAAGGCATTTGCAGACATATGCAGGTGATACCTGCAATGTTTATCTTGGATTCAGGCTGATATGGGTTTGCTGAGTGTCCCGCTTTGACATGGTTGGTTTATTGCAACATTTTGCAGATTGCCCAGAATTTGGGGGGGGTACTTGGATCACACGTTTGACGCCAAAGCAACCTGCACCAATGTCAACAAACAAACGCGACTGTTTGCAAATGTGTTTCACCCCGCTGTCGGTCTACGGTGATTCAAGGAAGTAAGAGCGGAAAACATTGAAACATCATGAGGCATCTGCAAAGATACACAAAGATGCACCACTGATCCACGCGAGTGTCAGTATCCAAAGTACATGCGCGTCATCACTCACCAAGAGATGAAGCTTCCCACACGCAGAAACTAGCCAGGATTTGCAGCCAACCCGGCAGCCATTCTTGTCCAAACGAAGTGATGCCAGGTGACCTACTACCATGTCGGTTTGGAAACGTGGATGGGATACCCAACTGATTGGGATTACATCCAGAACACCTACACCTCCATGGCGCCAAAGAATTTGGGCAGTATGGGGTATGCGGGTGTTAGCGGACATTGGATCCCCAACGAAGTCCAGAGTCACGCCTACTCAACGCAAGGCAAAGCGCTCGAATTTTACCGTTCATGGAATGCGTCTTGGAATCAGCCTTCCAACTTCTTCAGTTCGGTGCTATCGATCGACCGCTCCAAGATGGCCCTGTGCAACGCGTCTGGCGGAGTCCTGGCAAATGATGCTATAATGCGTCGTCATGTCCGCTGGACCGGTGACATTGATGGGGTTGTCATCAACAATGACACTGACACTCAGCTATGCCAGCAGACCCCCACGGGGACGAATTGGAAGTATCGGGGGAATTTGAGGGAAGCCTTCAGCAAGGGGGCGTTTGGTTGATTCACCTTGACTCGGTTCAGAGTTTGAGCCGTTGATTGCAGTGATTGATCGAGTTACCGCTTGCTTACCCGATTCGGTCAATGATTAAAGCCTAAATGTTTGGCCGCCGACACTGCAATCCAAACCGGTTCGGGTCAAAAACCAGACGGGCCATTGATAAGTAGCGAGGGGCAAGACTTAAATCATATTTATCGAATCTTTCAGGAAGTGGGCAATAGCGAAATTCGTTTTGCTCAGTTTTGGCGGAGTTTTTTTTTACTGAGGTATGTGATGGAGTGAATGCTTGCTTGCGTGCGTGCCTGCGTGCCTGCGTGCGTGCGTGCGTGCTTGCTTGCTTGCTTGCTTGAGTCAATCCTTGCGTGATTAGGAGAGAAACAGATTGACGGATCACGAATACTGTAATCCACACCTCCGTTATTGGTAGCTTGAGTGCCAAAAGACATCCCGGTGACATGCACTTCTGGGGAAACAACGCTTGTAAGGCACATTTGTAGGACCCTCTTGCACGACATGTTGATTAGACGCATTTATGAAACACTCTCACAGGACACTCTTTACGGACTCTTGCAAGAGACGCTTGGGAGACGGAGTAGTTGTTAGAGAAAGGTACAGTTTTTCAATGTTTTTAATCTCTTGTCAGATAAATTGGCAAAGCATTCATGTGGGACACTCATAGGAGATCCTTCTGAAACACTCTTGTAGGACCTTGAAGACATTCTCATCAACAAATTCTGTATGACACTCTTGGGACACACTCTAATGAGGCACTCTTGCAGGACATGTTTGCAGCACACTTTCTTAAGACACTCTTGCAACATCTTGCAACATGTCAATTTCTATTTACCAAATGCTGGTCTCAATCTGAGCTTCTGCCGCGACGTGTCCAATATCCATAAAAGTCCCATGCTTGGCTAGTCATTCAATCATCGATGCATATGCTCCTCACGTACCCGTACGCCCCCGAATCAGTATGCTTTCATGATTTATTGATGTTTATTGCCTCATCAGTTTCTCTTCCGGCATCATACAGTATTGTATCCCAGTATCCACCATTGTCAAACCCAAGTATCCCTCATTGTCAAGCATTTCTTCGGCGAAAGCGACCACGAATCTCAGGATCCCAGGCAAAGCAGAGTATACTGAGTAGACCTGCCAACAAAATAGTCCTGCCACAGGGCAATATGCACCTGTTCCATCTGCAACCCTTCAAATAAACCCATGCCTGCCGACACGTTTGCAACCTGTACTACATGACGTGCCATGCAGAAAGGAATGCCCGAAGTACGGCGCTTGTGGCGCGAGTCCTTGAAATGTGCTCATGCCATCTGATGTCCAACCCTCGTGCCACCCAAAGTGTATGTCCCGAAAGTGAGCACATCACCACTCTGAGAACGTGCCTTGGAGCGTCTTGCTGGCGCAATAACAGCAATATGCCGCGATGTGAGCTTGAATGTTTTTGAAAGCCGCATTTGCGTGACCCGGACCACTTCAACAGAATCAACAGAGCGAGCAAGGGGGGAAAAACAAAAGAAGGGGTTAGTTGAATCAATGAACTGAACCAGTGGGAATCTTCGTGAGTTGGTGGGTATATGGGTTGAATAAGTTTGCTTTTTGTTTCCTGTGCTCTGAAAATTCGAGGGCCTGTTCAGTCTGCCATGTTGGTTTCCAATCCGAATCTCTACGCACTTGCCAGTGACGCACGCCATCAGGATGTCTATTCGGGCCGTTGTGATGATGGTGTCTGGTGGGCTGCGCCATCATGCCGAAACGACTTAACGAAATGCGTTCCCTTCATTGGCGCCGGTGCATGGGGAGTAGAACATGCAATGCAGAAGTTTGCGGCTCACAACATGCCCGCTGCAGTTGGAGTGCCTGCATCATGGAGTGGAATTCCCACCGTACGACGCGAAAGGGTGGAAGGAAGGCAACCTCCAGACTGGCGAAGATGCAGCTCCGGTGAATAGCATCGTCAGCGCTGACTTGGCAGTCTTGGCCCCCTTCGTTGAGGCATTCGTCGACAAGCTGGACTTGCCCATTGCGGAAATGAACAAGATGCTGCTTGACCAGAAGAACACTGGAGACACATGGCGGAATGTGACTTGCAGGTGGGTCACAGCAAATCGAGCCATCTGGCAGAAGTGGATCCCAGATGAGAGTGAATGTTTTCCTGGCTTCGGACTCTATGACCATGTGCTGCAGGGCTTCACTGACTCGCGAGTGAACGCAACCAACAAAGTTGTGTGCCAGGCAGGTTGAGCAGTGGTCCGCTCATGACGCTCATGCCTTGACAAGCAATGTTGAACATCACGGCAAATAGATATATAAATAGGTAGGAAGTCCTGTCACAAGAAGCAGCTTGCACCATGATATTTTTACTGTTGTACTGGACAACCGCTTTCGGGAGGCTTGTCCACCAGGCATGTTCTCGCAAAAGTTGGAAGACAACAAAGGAGTGACCTATGTCTGTGTGGCTTGTGGCAAGGGAACAAGCCAAAGCTCTGGTGCTTCACTGGCCTGCGCGCCATGCAAAACAGGTCTGATTGCTCAGTCCAACGGACCTCTTCAGAATTAAGGAATGCATGGGCCAAAATCAAGTAGCGGGCTTTTTTTACCGAATGCGTAGCAAGGGTTCCCGTTTCACTCTGGGTCTGGGGTTGAGGGTGTGTTCGCTCGACATCGCGCTTGCGTCCGCAACCGTTCGCAACCGTTCGCAACCGTCCGCGTGAGGGCCGTATGCTTCTGGCGAGCCCCTCGTTTCGCGTGGCAGGCGTGGCACTATTTGTGGACCATCCAACATGTTTCGATCATGTTTCATAACGTGTCGAAAGTTGTTCGCGTCGCGTCATTTTCAGAAGATGCGTTGCGTTTTCGTGGCAGGCGCAGCACTGTGGTGACCTCCATGATCATTTTGCGTGGCAGGCGCAGAGCTTCAAACGTGTCGTGTTGCGTGTTTTTTGCAAATCGCAGTGTCAGGGCTGCATCAAGTGGTGACAAAAGTGCAAATTCCGTGGCAGGCGTTTTGTGACAGAAAATTGCCGTAGGCCTCGCACGAAACATCGTTTTTGATGTGGTAGAGTTGTGGGGTTCATGAGAAAACTCGTAGGAAAACGTGGAATTTGAAGCAACAAAGTGTGAAAAATTGAGAATGTCTCGCACGAAACGCTCGTTTTCAGGCTCCAGCATGTCTCGTCTCGATTCTCTGGTTTTCTTGTAGCGCCGCCGTGTCTATGGGCGATGCTGCAAAACCTCTCCTTTATTGCATGTTTTCCAAGCAGGTTCTAATGTCGTTTTGCCTGGCAGGCGTGCCACTTCGTGACATTCATTCATATTCATTCTGACGTGTCTGCAAGAACGTCGAACGTCGTTTTTGCGTGACAGGCGCAATACTTTTATGATCTTTTATGCAAGGTTTCAGAAGATTAGTTGCATGTCTCGTGGCAGGCGCAGCACTTTGGAGACCTCCATCGTCATTTTGCGCGGCAGGTGCAGCACTTCAGACGTGTCGTGCGTGTTTTGCGAGTTGCACGTCGGGTGGTGACAATGCAAATCGTGCGGCGGGCGCGAACCATCGCGAGAGTGTCATTTTGCCTAGCAATGACAGTATTTGGTGCAGCTCCGTTGTGTGTGGAATATCATTTTGCGTGGCAGGCGTAATCTTTCGGACACTCTACACCTTACACTTTACACTCTACACTTTACACTTTACACTCCACATTCCACACTTTACACTCCACACTCTACACTGTACACTCCACACTCTACACTCCACACTCTACACTCCACACTTTACATTCACACATTACACTTATACACTCCACATTTTACATTCCACACTTTACACTTTACACTCTACACTTTACACCCTACACTCCACATTCCACACTTTACACTCACTCTACACTGCACACTCCACACTCTACACTCCGCACTTAACACTCCGCACCCTACACTTTACACTCATACACTTTACACTTTACACTCCACACTCTACACTCCACACTTTACATTCCACACTTTACACTTTACACTCTACACTACACTCTACACTCCACATTCCACACTTTACACTCCATCCTCTATGCTGTACACTCCACACTCTACACTTTGCACTCTGCACTTTACACTCCACACTTTACACTTCACACTTTACACTCCACACTCTACACTTTACACCCCACGTTCCGCACTTTACGCTTCACACTCAGCACTTTACACTCCACACTGTTCACTTTACACGTTCAACTTTACACTTTACACCACGCTCTATACACTTCACACTTTAAACCCGACACTTTTCACTCTACACTCCACAATCCCCACTTCACACTCTACACACTACATTCCCGACTCAACACGCCACTTTCTTCACATGTCACACTTTGCACTCCACCCCATTCGACTGTTCAAATAAGTTGTTTCAAAAGTGCTCTACGTGACTGCATTCGGGTTCGCGGGCTGCATCTTGTGTTCCTATACAAGATTCAGCCACCGGACTAGTGTGTGCTTGATTTGAGCACCGCGAGCATTTCCAATGCCCCAGTTCTCCTTGCAGCCTGGACATCTGACCTTTTGGCGCTTCGTTGTTTTTGCGGTTGAAAGTCCTGTCAAGCCGCAGGTGAATATCAGGACGAGCTTCAAAGCACGGAATGCAAGCGCTGCGACTTTGGCACTTATCAGGACCGAAAACCACCTGCGGATGGCGGTGGATGCCTGCTCCGTTTTGGGAGAGCTACCCATGCCATATCTGACCATATCTAGATGGCTTTGGGCTGTGCTTGCTAGTTGTAGTGGAGGTCGTAGTGACATGCCAAGGAAATACCAGCCTGAGCTATTCCATTCGCAAGCCGTGATTCTAGCCTACCTTCCGAGTAGGATTTGCTAGTGGTATTTCAGGTTGCGGGTGGGAAACAGCAGCCAAACTTGGGGTAGTTTGATGCATTAATCCCGACAGGCCCCTCACATTTTCGCGTGGTGCGATGCTGGGAAACTGAAGTCAGCAAGAAATTCACAAGCGGGTTGTCAGTTGCCACGCCACCTAGATCGGCGGGTGGAGGGGCACCAAGCGTCCTTATACAGTACAAAATCAATTAATCAGCTGGAGCATTTAGCAGGGTACATTCCTATACCCTCTCTCGAGCCGGGACAGCATGAAACTGTGCCATGTACCTTGCGCGGCGAATGTGTGTTGGAAGCAAACACAGCAGCAACATTCACTGAAACTCTGCCTCTGCATTGTATGTCAGGGATTCCTGCAGAATTTCAAGTGGAAGTTCCAACAAGTTCCATAGGTTTTTTAATTTGTGAATGCGCACACCTAGCATCACGGTCTATGTCTGTCTCATCCCTGGCAGGCCAGTGGCAGGCCAGTGTTTAGTACCCAAAACACAGCTATGTATATAAAGTGGAAGAAAATTAATCATTAGTTGTAAATTGTAAACCTGAAAAACAACAGTAAGCTAACATGACGCGCAACTGGGCACAGTTCCACACTTCATTGCAAACGGAACGCAATCTTCGCCCCAATCCTTTGCTGTAACCCCGCATAAAGCCGTGGGAGGGTATCCAAAAAGGGCGAGCCCCCATCTTGGTGGCGCCGCCTCAGTCAACTGCGCGATTCATACCATTAGAAATTGTTGTTTGTCTTCAAGCCATGGGTCCTTCAATGTCCGGGTTCGCGCCAGGATCAGACTGGACAGGAAGCATGCAAGGCTTGCCCTGCATCCACGCGCACCCTCGGCTTCGGCTGCCTGTCCTGGTCGGAGGGCGCATGTAAAGTGAAATCATTGACTTGAGATGGAAGCGGACATGTTTTTTCAACAGGAATACGTTGTCTGATGGTTGTTTGCATATACTATACTGGGAAACTTCAATGAAAGACCGTCGTTGTACTGAGACATCCAAAAGAGCGGTGTGTGCACAGCAGGTCGACAGCGTTGCATGCCAACGCTGGAACCAAGTCGGTAGCGGCCGGTTGGATGTTGGTTGATAATTAAGCCTTGCATTCAACAAATGAGCAAGGCTCAACAGCGCATGCTTGGGGCCTGACATGTGTGTTCAGGGGTTCTCTAGCGCACTGGTCTAGCTTCGATTCAAACGCAAGAACATGTGAACAAACCATTAACACGCAAGGCCACTTCCAGCTTGGTGCGATTCGAAGCAAAAGCCCTTGCCCCAAGCTACGGCTTATACCGATACCTAAAGGGAAGCCCCAAAGTTTGCACCTTGGCCTTCCTCCCTGCAGATCCCAACACGCCTTTCCCGCTGCTGCGGTGTGGCGGTTGTTCTGGCTAACTTCGTATTCATGCCAGTTAGCAAGTAAGTCCCATGTGTTGTTGCTATAAACATATTCAAACCCAAGACATTTTTGAAATTGCCCAAGTATTGAACTTGGATGCGCCAACCATCATTTACTTGTATCATTTGTTTCTTGCCATGTTTTGATCAGGTTCAGTGGCAGAAGCCGATTGCGGCTGCCCCGAAAAATACATTGACATTGACCGGTCAGGCACGAAATGGGACCGCAAAGTGGGATGTTCTTGCGCGTGTGCTTGGACCCTGGTAGTTCTTGATGGCAAGGTTTGCTGGGCATGTGATCCCAGCATGTTCACCGTAAACCAATCGAAAAACGTTTTCTCTTGCAGGTTCTTTCGCGATTTTCACGTTGCTTGTGCTAGCTGAAGCTGCTTTTGCTTCAGCAAGTTGGATGGCGGGGATGGAACCGCCAATCACGTGGGAATTTTACCGTGGATGAGGCTGGAAAATGAATTTAAAATTGATTTGGATTGGCAAAAGGCTAATTTCGAATGTAGTTCTTTCTAGTCAAACCGGACTATCCAGGGTTAGCCCATAGAAAAGATTAAATTTAAGTCTTTATAATCCTTGTTAGATCTGAATTCCAGCCTTGTTCAAGTTATACCCCGCTTCCCCCGGCTCAATTCCCCGAGAACCGTCCCTATCATGCTCATGTCATTTCGCCGTCTCGTCCTCCTTTCGTCCGCTTGCCTGTGGTAGATGTTTCACGACCTGAAATCATATGCGGACAAATCTTTCCAAGAACGTTCTCCTCACTGCCGTCGTTATCATCATTATCATCATTGTCATGGGCATTTTCATCACCACAATAGCAACAATGAATGATACAAATAATAATATTATATAATCATGATCATGTAACACCAATAATAATCATCATCATCATCATCACCGTCTTGGTATGACTATTTCCACCGTCAACATTGTAAGCGATTGCTTTGGTTTTCTATATAAATGTTCCTTTCTAGACTTCTCGACTTCTTATTTGTAGCGCATTCTCTTCTCTACTGAAATGTTTGCCCAGCTCGCTTTCGTCCCTTCCCGGTGGCCTCAAGTCTCATTTTGCTTGTGGCTCGGATTATCCCCACCTTAGGCCGAGGTCCATTTGCGATAGATACATTTCCCTTTTTCAGGAATTTTACGGTAGGTTTTACATTTTTTGTTTGACGAAGTCAGATTCCAGGAGCCTTCGAGTGCGTCAAGTGCAGTGAAGGAATGAAATGCCCAGCTCTATCTCAGTTGGTTACTTGGCAGTGGGGCAGGCACAAGTCGTTCAAATCCAAAAAACACTTGCGACAGGTTTGCGAGTGCGTTTCGTTTTGTTTTGCATGAGCAAATTTTGGCTGTGTCTTGCTTGTCCACTTCTCTTTAAAGCCTGGTATGCAGGAGTACAAAACCTTGGAAACATTATGCCACACTGGTCTTGCAAGAGACCCTGTCTTGCCAGTTTGCGCACTCTAAACGAGTGTCGCTCAGTCACCGAGGATGATTTGGAGAATGGAAACAGCACCAATGGGGAGCAGTTCACTCCAAAGATCATGCAGGGATACTACTCCACAATCACCTCGCCCACTGAGGCACGTTGGGTATCGGGCATGATGCATGTGCAGTCCGGTTTGCCACCTCAACCTACAGCGTCAATAGTTTGGAGGGCACTAGGTGCCTACTCGGACTTTGGCAGGTGTTCCTTTGCACCAGCGCCACAAATTGTCCTGGCGGTCCTCCTGGTACATGTGCTGGTGGCCTTGTCGATATTCCTTGTTCGCAGTGCGCTGAAGGCACCCACTATCCTGGTTAGCTATGATGTTAAGATGTATTGCAAAGTGAGGGTTGATGTACATATACAGGCGCTATATCACCATCATTTGACTTGGGTATTCTGTTGAGATTCGGGTTCTGATAGCTCTGAAAGTTGTGTTCCTGTAGAGCAAAGAGCATTGCGAAGTCTTCACTTCAATTCCATCAGGATGGTGACTCAGTAATTGCTTTAATGCTTGCTTTGACTGCCTAAGTTTCTGTGCTCGGCAGTGACATGAAAAAACATTGCAGGTATGACATGGACGGGAAGTTTGTGCGAAGATTGTGCGGGATGGCGGCAAGCTCTATGGGAAGCTTGGTCTCAGTATGGTTGAGCTGATGATGGGCGGCGTTTGCTTGGTTGTACATCTTAGGTTACCCACATAGAAGTGGGACGGTCTGTACAGAGCTGGGTTTTACGGTTTTACTGCGATGATTCTGCAGTTAAAAGTTAATACAAGCTGGAAAACACATCCAAGTAGGTATTCGCTGCAACTCAATCGCGCTAAGAACCACTGTATGCAAAATGCAAGAGCCAGCGCACAGACACATGGCAAGAGTCACCTTGGCGCCGCCAACCGCTGGATTGCAAAACACAACTGCGCAAGCACACAAGCACGTAGCAACCCCCCAGAACCAGATCCCGGTGCCAAAACAGAAACAATACGATTTTGAAGCGTTCCTGAATACATTTTTTGACATGAAGATGCATGCCACCAAAGTTTGACAAAGTAGAGCCAAACAAACGCATCGATGCAGAAATTCGACCGATCTGACCGAGCACTGGGGCCCTTCCGCCCTTCAACTCCCTCTGGGTCCGCCCGCGAAGGGTCATTGTTTTTGTGTGTTTTCTCACGTCCCAATTTGATGATCTGCGGGAAATGGTGTGTGTGTGTGATGGTGTGTGTAGTTTATTGTGTCAGGGGTTGATTGATTGTTTGCGGCGAGCTTGGCATGTTGCCTGGGTCTTTTGGCTGATGGTTATTGCCAGTACGGCACAAGGCGGTGGCGGAAGTTTCGAAGATAGGAAACCTATAGGAGAGGTGAGCTGTTGTGATGCATGGATGGCAGAGCGAACCCACTGACGGACCGAAAGGTGGCTGAGGCTCTCTGTCTGTCTGTCTCTCTCTCTCTCTCTCTCGCTCTCCCTCCCTCCCTCCCTCCCTCCCTGGTGCTTTGAGGCTTCTGGACAACTTTCTGTGCTGAGCCTCTAAAAAACGACAAATTATTTCAAAATTCCAATATCATTTTTCAATTCCTATATCACCTATCACCTATATATCTACAAAATATGTTTCTATTTTTTCTACAAAATGGACGAGAAACTACCAACTTCTGGTGGCACTGACAGGAAAACATATTGTAGAAACTAGATCCCCGTTGCTAGGAGGTGTAAAGTGCCCATCCCATCCTTCTACAAAATGGTAGGCTCATGTAGGCCCCATAGGGTTACTGCATACAATGTCTTGAACCAGCTACAAAATGGAAGGGCGCCATCACACCCACCCACATGTCCATGATACTCTGACACTACCATTTTGCAGCTGGTTCAAGAAATTTACGTTGCAATCTCAGGTGCCAAGCTACATGTGTCTGTTGGAGGGGATTGTGGTAGCTGCCTGTGCAATAGGCTTGCAAACGGGAAGCCTACTTGTAAAGTGTCTTTGCCGACCATGCGGATTTCTT
>Ga0126342_10007058_pt1 | contig 19994 bp, 16 predicted proteins | sample Cyp1metagenome_FD_92528 | JGI IMG/M metagenome (GOLD analysis project Ga0126342, IMG submission 92528) | Coral microbial communities from Lord Howe Island, Old Settlement Bay, Australia - Cyphastrea 1 metagenome | ecosystem: Host-associated > Invertebrates > Cnidaria > Coral ... | reverse complement strand
ATGTATGTATGTATGTATGTATGTATGTATGTTATGTATGTAATGTATGTAATGTATGTAATGTATGTAATGTATGTAATGTATGTAATGTATGTAATGTATGTAATGTATGTAATGTATGTTATGTATGTTATGTACGTAATGTGCGTAATGTGTGTAATGTATGTAGTGCATGTAGTGTATGTAGTGTATGTAGTGTATGTAGTGTATGTAATGTATGTAATGTATGTAATGTATGTAATGTATGCAATGCATGTAATGTATGCAATGTATGTAATGTATGTAATGTATGTAATGTATGTAATGTATGTAATGTAATGTATGTTATGTTATGTTATGTTATGCTTTGCTATACTTTGTATGTATGTATGTTTGTATGTATGTATGTATGTATGTAATGTATGTAATGTAATGTAATGTAATGTAATGTAATGTATGTATGTGTGTATGTTTTTTGTATGTATGTATGTATGTATGTATGTGTGTGTGCGTGTACGTATGTACGTCTGTACGTCTGTACGTCTGTACGTCTGTACGTCTGTACGTCTGTACGTCTGTACGTCTGTACGTCTGTACGTCTGTATGTCTGTATGTCTGTATGTATGTATGTATGGTCCCGTGTCCCCTGTCCCGTGTTCCCGAGAGCGTGAGCTTGGGGGACCATACCATTGGGGGGGGGGGCCTGCAGGGATCCGGAGTCTGGACTCATATATTTATATATATACTGTACACACACATATTTATATATACACATATATACCACATATATATATATATGTATTCACTTGTAGACATTTTGCAACTGGAACTGCACTTTGAAGAACCCGTGTGAGATTCAAGACGGGAATTTCAGGACCCTCGACTGGATGCATGGTACCTTATCAGGCTTTGTTTTGCCGGGCTCAATTTGGATTCGTGCTTTGGCTCGCCGTGTCTTCAGCATGATTTTTGTTTATGTGCGTGTGATGTTACGCATTGTGTTTTGAAAGGTGTTGATCATGCTTCACCATGTGCCCCAATGAAAAAGATGCCAACAGGAGCCTCCAAACGGATACAACACGGTGAGATTCTAGTAAGATTGTGGCAAATAAGTGTTCCATACATGTTCTTTCTAAACTTGCAAGGGGAAACCCACAACATTATGGGCTTAACCCACCATGTAGATCACTTTCCGAACGGGGTTTTCCCAGTATCCACATGGAGGTTTGCTAAAATGGTGATACCCCAAAACCATGGGTGTCAATACTAAAATTGTCAAATTTTGGATGATTTGGGGGTGCCCAAAAATTTTATAGGAAATCTCCTTGGATCTTTTTGGCGGAGTTTAAGACGAGCCGATGTCAGGAAGCTTCCCAAGTGGATCCTCAAGGGATGGCTCTCCTGAAGGCTACAGCCCAGGCCGGTAGCCCAAGATTTGATGCTGACCCAATGTTTCCTATGAAATTTTGGCCATTCGGAGGATATATCCTATTTTCGGACACACACCACCCCATGTTTATTTTGGTAACAAATTGTGTTTTCTTAGCTGTTGATGATTTATTTTTGGTTGTTGCCGGTTTTTGATTTTATGTTGATGTTTGATGCGTGGAGTTAAGCCACAAAAATCAATGTCTTGAATTGAACCAAACATGGATGCCATATTTGCCAACAATATGGGCTTTGTTTGTTCCAAACTGTTGCACAATCCCAATACGTCAAATTTATTGGGCATGTCTTGCAACTTTTTATGAGGAGGGAAAATTAATCAGCTGTTAGGAAGGAGCTACGGAGCTATGGGTTTCCATCTTTCCTATATATTTGCTTTGACGTGGGAGCAAAAGAGCTCCGAATAGATTTTCCGAAACAAATGGTAGCTATGTTTTCCATTGGTTTCCCATATTCTGGGACAACCTTGGTTAGATACTTTAATACTTTAATATTTCGATTATTTCGCTATCAATGGTAAGATGTACTCACCAGCTAGGAATTAGATTTCTGAGAGGTATCTAAGGTGAATCGAAAGGATTTTTCCCCAAGATAGCTAAGTTGTATTAGCCACTTGCCTCATAAGTGGCTGAAATCTATGGTTTATGGTAGATATAACAAACTATTCTGGTTGGTGGTTTGGAACATGAATGTATTTTTCCATTCAGTTGGCAATTTCATAATCCCAACTGACTTTCACTCCATCATTTTTCAGAGGGGTAGGGCTCAACCACCAACCAGAAATGGGTTTATAAAGCAACGTTCACATCATTGGGCACCATCCTTTAAGATTCACCAAGAATCTTCCACAGCATTGCCAGGCGGTTCAGACCGAAGGCGTAGTCGTCAAGCACGTCGAGGAAGGGCAGCCAGCAAGCAGTCCCAAGCACTAGCCAGTTCACCCTGGCTTTTTAATGATGGTATGGTATGGCATGGTATATTTTAATTCACTAAAACTACCAAAAATGGCTTTGACATGGTTTTAACCATCCAAAAATGCTGATAGAGTGGGGTAAAGATGATTTTCAGTGGGGATATGCTTTTCTGTGTCCTCAAACATGATGATTTAATGAGATTAACATGATTTAACTGCCAACAAGATTGATGGTTTTGATGAGTATATGTTGGAATATTATAAAGCGTGTGGTAACCAGAAACAGCAAGCTGGAAAATTTCGAAGTACGGTACCCATGGAGGTTTATAGCTGGGAATAATATCGAACTAAGCGAAGATTTTCCAGAGCTATGTTAGTTTACTGGAAGGTATGCTACCCGTTTTTTTTGGTGGGTTTTGAATCACCCGTCATAGACATATCATAGGAACCTCCATCGACCAAAAGAAACAGTATGACGGCGGGTTTTGGACACTGCTACATTATTGTATTTAAATTGGGGTTTGGCATTGGATATGCCCATGTTTTGGATGATACAAAATGACTCCGAAATTGTTGGTTAGTGTGCTGGCTTATATACGCTTGGATTAATTTATTGCATTAATTCATGAGCAACTGAAACCAAAAAGTCGGAAACGTGGAGGTTGTGAGGTAGTAAAGTTCATCCATTCTGGTAAAGCTGTGGCAATTTTGGGGAGACCCAACATGCCACCCGAGGGTATGGATCACCCAAAGGAGTTGGTTCAAGGTGGTGCCCCAGTGAGCTGTTCACGCTACGTTGGCCAATAGCTTGGGTTTATAGTAGATGCGTAGATATCTATTTTTAATGGTGGTTATAAACCAACTTATAACTGGGGGTCAAATTTTGTTGGCGTACTGCCAGACAGGACCCAAGTAGGACCCAAAGAATTGTGTAAAGCTGGGCCCCCAACTTGGAGCCATGCTGGGTGTTCCGCGTTTCGCACAGACCCCGCGTGTGTCGGTAACCTATGTGGCGGTCGAGAACGTTGACACCGAGGACTGCAGGGGCCGCCAAGGATACCCTCCCCCAGCTTAGTGCCATGTGAATGTGGAAAATCACAATAGTAAAGCCTTGGATCTTAGCGGAACATTTTTTCCTCGACCTACCCGATTTTCTCATCAAAAACGGTAATCTGCCCTGCAGTTTAGATAAGACATGTCAAAAACATAGGGAAGCTATATATAGCCTTGCTGACGATGCATTTGCAGTAATTACCCCCTGGTTGTCAAGCTGGCAATAGGAAATTCCCAGTTTCAATGGGAAAGCAACATCTGCCTGCAGTTTAGATAAGACATGTTCAAAACAGAGGGAAGTTATTTGGGCAGGATTTGATTTTTGGGGCAAGATTACCGGAGATTGTGCCAAGTAATTCAAAGTTGATTCCAGATTGAGCCTTGCTGCGTAGTAGCCTCTGGTTGTGAAGCTGGCAATGGGAAATTCCCAGCTTCAATGGGAAAGCAACATCATCTATGGGAAGTGTGCCACGATGACCCGGGCATTCCCAGGAGGGTAATCCCATGGTAGTGATCAATGTCATCGCTGCCGTGGTGGGCATAATGGCCGCCGGGGCATGTGCAGCACTGGTCGGGAGAGCTCAGTTGCGGTGCCCTGGGGCCTGGGGTTCAACATACATAAAGAGGTAGAAAAAGTTCGGAAAAATGATGTGCAAATGATTTTGTTTGTCGCATCTTTGTTGATTTACATGAGGGTAGATAAGCTAATAAACTCATGATCTAGTTTGTTTTCGGGTGTACGTGTAACTGCGCCTTTGCACTGAGGTCATTTGGCAAATCCGCAAACGGCAAGTGCTCACACCTGCTAGGAACACTCAGAGACGGCTGGAAAGATGCAGGATTTTATGGCCAAGATACAGCGTCTATGGGCAAGCCAAGACTTTTACAATCTTCAACGATAGCGCGTAATTTACCCCACAACCAATTATATTTGTACATATTCAGTATGTATATATTTACATTTATGTATACATGATTTTGGCGACAAGAAGATTCTAGGCATATAGATAATCATCGTTGCATACGTGTGGATAATCTAAAAATCCTATGGTCCGTTTATACGAAATGAGGCCCCCTAGTTGTCAGTTGGTACACCAATTTACTAAAGTTATGCTCCTGAGAAACCCAACAGTTTTCAGCAAGTTATGTGCGTCAACTTGGCTATCGTAAACGGGGCTGTTTCCTGATTTCAGATGTGGGCTTGGAATTACTTGAGAGTGCAGTTCCAGTGGTCAGTGTCAGTGGTTATATTTTGCTGCTGTGGGGGTTATATCCCAACTTACAGGGGTTTAACTATCATGCTTATACCTACTATATATCCCATGCATATTCCAGTGTTTATCCCCATTATACCACCACGATAGTTGATTAAATTCCTATTAAACACCATTGAACCACCATCAAATACCATTCAATCACCATTAAACCCACTAAAACACAACTGAATTCCCATAAAATCACCATTCAATCACCATTTTCAATCACATCTTTGCTAGGCCGATCCCGCAGCGGCCCTGAGGTGCACATGCTAGACGAGCCGATCCCTCAGTTGTCGGATTTTTCAGGCTTCAGCAGGTTTCACCGACCAGATGTGAATCACCAAGAAAAATAGGCATTTCATGGGATCCAAGGGCGATTTAACCAAGAAAAATTGGGATTTTGTCTGGATGTTATCGTATGTTAGCGGGATTTATCGCGCCACTTTGATCTTTCTTTGGCTAGCCCGGTGGCGCGCGCGCGCGCGGACCCAGAACAAGAAAAAGTTCCAACCTTTATTCCCATGGGTCTTGGTTGGGTAAGTTGTTTTGGTGGCTTACAACTAGATTAACTGGCGGATGTTGTGATTAAATACGCACATGGGGTTCTAATCCATCAAACTTAATGGGGCCACCGCCTAGTGGGGCTACCCATCATCCCATCTTCCCATGTTGATCGGGATCTGATAGGCATATCTAATCAAAATGGGCATGACATATATAACAATTATCTTCATGGTATGAGTGATTTTACCAACCAAAATTGGTAGATTTAAGCCTTGAGACTGATAAACAAAGTGGGTTTACCCCTGGGGGAAACCAACAAACAATGCGGAAATTCCACTAATTTCTACGTTGGCTTTCCGCGGGATAAAACCATGGAGCTCACGTCCCACAGATTGCCTTCGGAAAAAACAAACATGGCTGGCTGGGACATCACCCATAAACTGGCATTTAAATGGCAAAAGTCAATAAATATCTATAAGTGAGGGTATGAATATGATATCTTTACCACATTAACGTTCTATAAGTCAATGAATATCTATGAGTGAGGAACATGATCATCAAAGGGTAAGAATGTGGTAAAGTTAATAGTGAACCATGCCCCATGTACAATTTTTTCACATGTTTAGGGGGTGTCAAAACCATACCCAAAAAGGGTGGTATCTACCATATGAAGCTCCATGAAGGTTTAACACCCCAATAATCAAAGCAACCCATGGAAATGATTGTAATGATTCCGCGCGTACGTCAGCTATTGGTGTTTCATCCCATTTAGTAAGTGGGCTTTAAAACTCCAGTCATAACTGGACTAACCCTACTTGCCTTACTTTTCACCGGAGTTAGAAGCCCATCGCGCTAACTGGCATGAGTCACCGGTGGGACACCGATCAGATGCCCTTTTTTTCATGACCCATTCACCGACGCTTCAGGGATGCCGTTCAGGACGGGAACGGAGATGGCGTGGTGCCCATGAATCCTGGTTGAGGGACATCATGGTCGTTGGCAAATGTGACTTCTTTACGCCCGGATCCAACCCAGAAGCGACGACTAACGTCTGGTTTTTCCCCCAACACAGTCTTGGGCTTAAGATTATTTTGCTGTCAAACCAAATGAAAGAACCCATCTGGGGAATCTATAGGGATTGTGTGATATTTTTGGGGGCTGCAAAAAAGCATATCAAACCAATCCACAGCCGCTGAACCTCCAGGAGCCAGATGCGGAGGCCGTCCACGGCTGGCTTGGTAGCCTTACTGGTGCTAAACGTGGGGAATGAGGGAATGATCCATAAATCACTAGTAACAATCATCCCAGCAACCCCCAGCAACCCATCCATTCCCTACGTTTAGCACCAGTAAGTATTTCTACTTGTGTAAATGTAACTTTACATGTGTTGCCTTGGGCGCTTTCTCCTTCGCTCACGCACAAATTCTCCCCTCAGTTGGTGTCACGACTTGGGCCCGACCTAGTCCCCTGAGTTGATTGGGCAATGCCCGATGAGGGCGCGAGGTGCTCCATCCGTGCGACCTTTCAAAGAATCAGTTTGTTGATGTTTATTGAATCTAAACTCTTAAAATCTGTTAAACTCTGAAACCCGCCCAGTTTGGGTTGATACCTCCATAAGTTTGCTTGCTTCATCGCCGTGAGTATGTTTTTGTTTGCCATTGTTGTTGAGGAGTTTTGGTTTTAACATGCTTTGGCCACCAGCGTTAGATGTTCCATATGTTCTGATGATTTGTTGGCTCTAGCCATCATGTCTGCGGACGAGGTCAAATGAAATCCTGGGCCAACGACTGCATATATGGTGGATAGACCCAAAGTCAAGGATAGATGAGTTATGGTTGTAACCACCACAACTTATGAAATACCCCCTTTAACTATGGCGAGAAATGCCTGATACCTGCTTCTTAATCTTTCTGCCTAGAACTGCACACTAAACTGTCCCCAATGAATAAGGTGGTTTGTTTGCAAATAGGGTGCCCTCACAATTCCCAAAACCCACTGCTTCAATCATCATGCTCTTTTGTTGGCTATATCCCATAAATATCCTATTCCATCCCTACAAGGTGGTGCCCCAGTTCGTGAACGCTAAGTTCATGCGTTTATAACTCCAATAAATTTCACTATGGTTTATGATAGACATATCTATATTTACTATGGAAAATCATCATTTTTAAGAGGTAAATCAACTATTTCTATGGTTTACAGTAGATATATCTATACTATTCCTATGCTTTAGAAACCAACAAACATCAACTGGGGGACAGCACCATCCCTACTATGGCAGGCACCGGCAACACCTTCCAGCCAACCGGATCCAGACATCCAAGACATCCGCTCCGCCGGGCAGGCATTTACTGGACGTCATGGTGAAGTCGTTGTAATTGATCCAGATAAAAAGAAATAATTAGAAAATTTAAATGTGATTAATCATTCAGAAATGGTATAGGACTCCAGTAGGGTAAGTGGCGAATTAGAACCGGGATGAACCAAGCCACAAGCGATTTTCGGGGTGAACCACGATTTTTTTCAGGCTCAGGGGAGCGCAGATATTGACTGGTTGGTCTTTTGAAACATGTTGTATGTTCCATCCTACTTGGGATGATGACTCCAAATGACTTTCACATTTTCAGGGGGTTGAAACGGCCAAGTAGATGCAAGTAGTTGATCATTCTTAGGGCATCGAAGCTTAGGGCTGCCATCCAACCAATCCCTAGACCACACTCTCCATGGTGCTGGTATAACGTCACTGCCTAGATGTGCCAATCATATGGCATCTCCAACAACCATGTGAATGCCGCCCTTTTCATGGCACATTCCAAATGATATCTGGCTCACAAGCATAGTTAGTTTTCCCACTAGTAAGACCTTGGTGAGTAATGATGACCTGCCAATGATGTCGCCGATGGTTACTGGCCAGAAGAACCTAGATCGCAGAATTCCCTGTGGGTGAAGCATTAGATTTCAGCAAGATAGACAAGGGGTTCTCCAACCAATCATAGGTGCATGATAGCCACAAAGGAGGACACGTGCTTGAGATTGGCAATTTTACGTCCGCATCTACTCATTTTCCCTCAAAAGATATCTGGGGTGCTGGGACCAACACTGATGGAATACTGACTGTAGAGCTATAGACATTGCATTAAAACCATTTAACCTAAGTATAACCAACTTAACCCGGCTGCGCAGACATCGCCACAATCCTTGGCATTGCGCAACGCCATGAACAACACCAGTGTGGCTCGGCAGATTCCAGCTGGTGAACCTAGTAGGAACAGCCCTGGAACTGCCTACAATTTGGCTATGATCATCCCTACGAGGTGGTGCCCCCCAGTTATAAATTGCTTATAAGCCCAGCAAAACTATAGATGTATCACCTATAAACATCTATAAACTATAGGTATTGGAGTTATAAATCAACATAAACTATAGTGAAATTGGAGGTATTTGCACCAACTTAGATAACTACCTTGTATCATCCCATTTCTAAGGTGGAGCCCATCTTCTCGCCCTTTGGCGCTGATCCAGAACCTTTCTGGCAGGTGGGCCAGAGAGATCTAGATCTTCACAGTTGGAAGTGGCTTAACCCATCTTATTCCTACTTACCCTCTGGTAATCTAACATAGCCTATAGCTATTGAACATTGCCATATTTATAGTTGATTTACCCAGTCAAAATGGTGAATCTTTCCATAGTTTTCTGTAAACGTTTACCAGAGGGTACCCTATTCATGATTGGGGTTTGATCGGCGCCACACCATAAAAATTCGAGCTAGTTCACCACCATGTGGCCTTCGATGTTGGCGACTCCGTGTTCTACGTATTTTCCTCGACTTTTGCGAGGAAGCATGACGAAGCATTTTCGAGCTAAAGATCGGAGAATTTTTTACTGTATGAGTTGGAAGGTTGGATAACATCCGCCACCAAAGATGAGTATTGTGCATTAAGAAAAATCCTGATGCAGGGTTGGAGACAAACGAATTCGGTCAAAATAGGTTAAAAGAAATTGAACATCAAAAAGAAGATGTTTTTCGGGCCAGTGACTGACCACTTTGGTGGATCTTTAAATGACTTCAAGCCGCAGCATGGAAACGAGACAATGAGATAATATAAGATCACAATGCGGCGGTCCGGACAGAAAGGATCCCATCATTCCAATCTGTTTGAGTTCAAAGCCAATTCTTGTGGGTCACTTTCTCGACTTCCTGGTATATTTGCTCATGAATCGAATATTTCCCCCTGTTTGGATAGCTACATATCATTCTTTCATTCATTTATGTTGCATAAATGATACATAAACGGTCATTTGTAACTGGTAAGTGAGAATGCAACAAACCATACTATGTTACATATCGTTGTTCCTTCTTGACCAGTTTATCCTCAACACCGAACCATGATGGTCTGGAGTGGAGCATCCCACAGCCCAAGTCTGGTGATATGGATGCAAGTGAAAATGGGATATACAAGGTGGTGCCCCCCCAGTTATAAGTGGTTTCATAAACCATAGCAAGTATAGATATATCTAACACAAACCATAGTCATTGGAGTTAAAAACCAACTTAGCTATCTTGGGGGCACCACCTTGTACCTCCAAAATCGCAATTTAAATTGGGAAGATTCTGATGAAAGAGGTGTTGTTTGTTTGGGCATGCTAATTTCAGACAAACCTAGTTATATATGTTCAGACAAATCTGGTTTGGACATACAAACAACTATATATATATATATACATATATTGTAGTTAATGTGCCGTAAAGGTTCTCAAGTCTAATGTGGACAGAATATATATATATACGGGATTGTTTGAAAACAGGATACCCCTACAGTAAATCCTTTGGTTTATCATTATTTTCCATACAAGAAAGGCCCCCCTTTCTGTATTAAGCTGGTCTATAACCCCATCTAACTAACTCGTTATCCCCTATAACCCCAACAGCTAACCTAGTTTTATATTTGCGCCAACTTAGCCAACTATGGGGCCCCTTTCCCAATGAAATTGCACGTGTTCAGGTCTCCCAAATTTTCGGGCCCAGCCTTAGTGCTTTCATAGGACACCCCTCAAGAACCTGCGCCGACGCCCGCCCGGTCACCACAACCTGAGGTGGGATGGGAAAATGGTGGTTTCTTCGCGGGAAAACATGGGAAGAATATGAACAAAAACTTCCAAAAAGCAGATTTTTAGGATGAACGATCCAAAAATAAATGTGGCATGTGTCTTTTCAAACATTGGAATTTCACAAAAACACGTGTGCAAGAATTGGATTTGAAAAAGGCCAGAGGTGGATTTTAATCCGCCATACCAGACCTATCAATGGGCGACATGTGGTTGGGATTAACATGGATGAACCGCCTTGGACCATGGAAGATGACCCAATGATCCTCTAATAGTGTAGTGGCTGTGTTCTGTGAGGGGTGCGCTCCACCATTAGCGTATCCCACTTGCATCAGGAGCGCCCAAGTAAATGCAGTGCAAGCTGTTAGACATCCATTGGAGATGGGGAGCTTTTTTGAAGATTCACAAAGCAGCCGCTTGAAAGGCCTCACTTTTACTCATTTCCACATTCAATACCCACCCAAATGACAAGACATCGTTTTCTCCCATCCAAATAAGCGCAAGCCCCTCACTGTTGCCCTTCAAGCCGGGGCAGGTGGCTCACGAGCGAATGGTGACCCTAGACCGGGACGAGGCTCGTGGGGCGCTGGGAAAAGCTATTGGCCCATGGTGGTTGATGACGGGAATAGTGACGAGTGGGATGAATGGATTTAATGGGACAGAATACCCTCTGGTAAACATACAAAAAGCTATAGAAAATCACAATTTTTAATAGGTGAACCATCTATAAATGGGCTATTTTCCATAGCTATGTTAGTTTACCAGAGGGTATATGATTTAATGGAACATGGTGTGCTAGTTTACACCAGTGAAATAATTGGACTCACCCTAACGTACTCAGATAGTTGGAGTGAACCATACACCTGTGGGCCCATTGGGTGCCCCAACGACTTGCCACATTTCGAGTTCCCGCCATGAGATGTCCGCCAGTGCATGCGCCTGCTATTCTGCTGTGTGGTTTCTTTCTATTGTCCATCTCCTCCTGCATTGATGATCCATTTTCATTTAATATTCATATGGAGGTTTCCTGAAATGGGTGGTACCCCAACATGGATGGTTTATAATTGAACATTTCATCGAACTTGATGATTTGGGGGGTGCCCCTACTTTAGGAAACCTCCATATTCTTGGATGTTCTTTTGCCATGCCAGTGGCTCAACCGCCACTCAGAACATGATTGATTTTCGATTTCTTTCGGTTTCTCTCAGTTCCGGATGGACCATAAATATATGTAACATGACCAGACCCCGCCCGACATCTTCCATTGCACTTCGCATCCGCTGCAGTTGGTGATGAATTCTGTGGAAGATGGGCCGCAACCTCAGAACATATGAGGTGTTGAGGGAATGTGATGCGCTCAGCGTATAAGTTGGTGAGAAAAAAGGGAATCCAACTGATATTAGAACAATCCTCCACAACCCGTAAGCAGCCTTGAAGAAAACCAACCTAGCCAAGACGAACGAGAGCACCACTTTGCATTGTTGCACTGGTACGACTTGTTGTACGACTTTAGCGATGACGGGGATGACGCACCAGCCAGTGGCTGTTTGTTTCAGATGGACGGAAACGAGCAGAGGAGTTGATCCACAGTACCGCCACATGGTAGCTGATACCACCAGGAGGATGAGGATCGAACTGAAAAAGGGAACCCCTAAAGCCACTGGTCCAGTCCTGGTGAATCATAATTTGTCCCATTAGGGCAATTCTTTGGGGCATACCCCATTTTCAGACGCCCCCATCACCATCATCACCACCACAAAATACACAAGGAATATACAACCAACTATGATAGTGAATAACAACACCACCATGATACCAAGACATGTCAAACATAGAGCCATGACAACCACGTGACCCCGTCACAAACCGCAGGAGTGGAGCCAGGGATCCCCAGAGCGGCTTAAAATGGCTAGGGGCTGCCGACGAAACCCCTTAATTTGCCACACCGGGGGGTCAAAACCATGGTTCCCCGTGCGTTCCCATTAAATCGATCCATTTTACGTATGCAAACAACTGTGCATATATATATATATATATATTGTTCGCATACATACATACATACATACAGACATACAGACATACAGACATACAGACATACAGACATACAGACATACATACAGACATACATACATACATATATATATATATATACATATATATATTCTATGGTTATATATATATATATGTGTGTGTGTATTTTTGTTTTTTATAGTTATTTCTGATATTATATGAATATTTGCACATTTATTTATGATTCGATGTTTATGTATTTATTTACTTATGCGTATTTATCATTGTTTATTTCCGTATATATATATATTATTCATTTACTTTATTTTGCGCGTTTGTATGCGTAGGCCCTTTCTTATTTAGTTGGTCGTTCAAAAAAATAAGTGCCCCATCCCTGTTGATGATCCCACATTTGTTTTTTTAGATTGGCAGCTTCCACCAACAGAAAGTAGTTCCCGGATGAATTTCCCTGAAACCAACCCATTGAAGATATTGAAGCTGAAGTTTGGTAGGACACCCTTAGGGTTCTTTTCAAGCTAGGAACTGTTCTTTTTCTTTGTCTAGGAAGTCTTATGAAACCAAGAAGAGGATGCTACAGAAAGGCCTTAGATTATTAGTTCCTCTAAATCGCATCATCGGACTTGCAAGTCTGTGTCCGATTGATGGGATCAAACATGAACTCATATCCATATATTTAAACTAATCATTGTGCCAATCACTGGTTCAAACATCCAAATCATTGCAAAGTTTTCAAGATCTTGGGCCATCCATATCAAGTGGAAATCATTCGACCACGTGTTTTCGTCCACGACCCCGGGGTAAACGAACGTAACCAAACAACCAGCTGGATCTTGATCCGACAAAACTCCCGAAAAATTGACATCGACTCCCCAAAAGGGGTGCTGGAAGATTACTTTAGACGAAAATTGTTTTGTTTTCAGGTCTATGGTAATTTGCTGGAGGCTCATTGTCAGAAATCCCTTTTAAATTCCCATGAACTCTTTATCATATCAATGTGTATGTGGTTAAACAACGATTTTTCTTCATTAAATCAAAATCATAATTAAATCACATGTTTCTTGTTACGTCATCCTTTTCCTTTGATTAAATTACACTTATCCTGTTGAATCGCTGTGAACCCCTATGAATTGCCCTGTTTTTTTACGGTGTTTTCGAGGCCAGCTTACGATAGCTTACGTTAGCCACCGGGCTTGTGGGCTTCCTCAGTGGGGAGGAGGGTAACGTCCACGACTTGGAAACTTGCGGAAGTGCTCGGTGTGTCTGAAAATGGTAAGTTTTTTATATGGTTAGTTTTTTCTATTGGGAATCTCATAGAATATCTATGGAAAATCACAATTTTGAATGGGAAAATCAACTTGGCAATTTCCAAAAATTATATATATATATATCTATCTGGCTGGTGGTTTCAAACATGACTTTTATTTTCCATTTCATATATGCGATTATCCTTCCCATTGACTAATATTTTTCAGAGGGGGTTGAAACCACCAACCAGGTAACAATGTGGTTTTAAACTTATTCAGCCAGCAGCTACACTTTATATAAACTTGTTCCATTGGGTCCGCGCGCGCTTTTAAATACCCCAAAACTACACTTGGCGAGGCGCGCGCGGACCCAATGGTAAGTTCAGTTTTTTTGGGGTGAGGGACACCCGCTGAGTAAGTAACCATCAAGCAAGGTGATTTAGGCATTTAAAACTGTGCTCTGACTATCAATCCTTATACCATCAACAAATTTTGATTTAACCATCAAAATGATCGTTTCACCAAATTTTACCATGGAAAAATGATGATTTAAACCCATCAAACATAGGGACTTTACTAGATTGCACCATCAAACCTAGGGAAGCAATGTTATAATTGGATAGCGTTGGGATATCCATTGATCCATGGGATATGACCGAACCCACAATATGATGGGATATATTTGGGTTTGTCTGAGGATTGGATATGCCGCCAGCATGGCAATGGCGATAAGTATGGGTAAGCAGCAAATTTGGGGTAGCCTATTTCCAGACAAACCCACAGTGTTTAAAGCCCATCAATGGGATACCGGTGAGAATTGGGACTTTCCAATCAGGCTTATGAAGAACTTACTACATATGGAGGCTTTATGCAACAACAGGTATCTAACAACATGTAACCAATGTAACCACAAGTAGGTAAGATAGGTAAGTAGGCTATTGCGCAACCCATGATTTCAAAACTTTCAGAAACAAATCCTGGTATTGGTGGTTGATCCATTGGGGCATGGACATCTGGCTCCGGCTCGTTCTTTGACTCCCATGAAAACTTGGTCTATCCATTGGAGGTGTAGTTTGATAGTTCTTTATTTGACCCTTTTTTGTGGGGATCCCCTGGGGTAAACTAACATAGATGTGGAAAAACCCACGGTTTTTCTGGGAAATGATCTACAAACGGTACGTTTTCCGCATCTATGTTAGTTTACAGGAGGGTATGTGCTACCCACCTACTTTTACCGGGTATCCACATGTGTGAAAAAAACATTTCGGCAAGTGATTGGCCGACCGAAGCCTGCATCATAAAGGATAGTTACGCCACGTGGTTTACAGCGCAGCCCCCCCAAGAGATCGAACATGTTTGAAAGCTTAAAATTTGCCAAGTGAACATCATCGATGACGTCCCCGGGAGAAAAGACAATTCTATCTCAGCGTGGTTTCTGGAAATAATTCCATTCTCCTATATGACATGAAACACCCCTTATATATATATACACATATAATCATATACATAAATGATCCCAAGTACGTTTTTCAAGCCCCCATTAAACCATGGTTTCTGGGGCGTGTTGAATATGAAGGGGGACGTGGTTTTAAGGACTGCCTAAAGTATCTCTCCTGGAAGTCCGAGGTGTAGCGCCTTCCAAACATATCCTGCAGTGATGTCACGCGACATGGTCCGGACATGGCTCAAAGACAAGTTGATCCAACCATGGTGGGCCATGGGTCATGGGATGTCATGGGGTTCCCAAGGGTGGCTTTTTGGCAAAGGAAAAGGGGTGAATTTGGTAACGGTTGGCTCATGGTTGAATGTTGAGCCAAAATAGGGCGTTGTCTTGTCTTGTTTTTTGGGACAGCCACGAAAATATCAAGAAGCTTCTAGAATGAGACGGGACTGTGCTTGTCAAAGCCACAGAATCCCAACTATGGTTGATTTAAATGAAATGTATTGAAGCTGTCAGATGGCTTGATTCGTTGCATTTTTTGAGCCATGACCATTTCAACAGGCACCAAAGTGGCCCCACGAAGACATGAGCGGCGCCTGGAAGGTCGTCCAACTGTGGCTGAACATTCAGAGGTCCAATTAACCAGCTGTTTTTTCAAGCCTCCTGAGTATCCGTTTTCTGGGCCAAACTCTGGGAAACGGGGCGCCCCATGTTTTCGACGCTTCCTTGTTTGAACTTGCCGCATGTGAAGCACTGGGCTAAGATCCAAAGTGGGTGTGTCCCAGTTGTGTCTTAAAAGAGTATGAACCAGCCTGTTCTTATGGACCTGGAAATGCTTTATTTCTTGGGACATGCCCTTGCTCTTGTGGCACTGCAGGATTCAAGATGATCCAATCCGCACCCTGTTCGAAGCCTCCCCCTTGCAGCGGAAGCTGTGCTTGTTAGCCCCTGGAACGATCTGCCAGTGATCCTCTGCCCGCCATCTCCTTGTCAGGCTCCTACGGTCCTACGGCTCTAAGACATGTCAGAGGACTAACGGCTAATATATAATATGATCCGTTATTGGATCTGATTTGGATAGTATGTACTCAACGTCTGGGATACAAAAGATATATCAAGACCTCTATACATATACACATGTGTGTAAATATTTGCATTCGCACATGTGCTTGCGTAAGATGATGTACGCATGTACGTATACATGTATGTATGTCTGTCTGCCTGCCTGTCTGTCTGTATGTGTGTATGTGTGTAGGTAGGTATGGTATGGTATGGTACGGTACGGTACGGTACCGTACGTACGTACGTACCAACGTACGTTTGTTTGTATGTATGTATGTATGTATGTATGTAAGTAATGTTACGTATGTTCTGTTATGTTATGTTACGTTATATTACGTTATGTTACGTTATGTTATGTTACGTTATGTTACGCTTTGTTATGTAATGTAATATAATGTAATGTAGTGTAGTGTAATGTAATGTAATGTATGTAATAAGATGTAATGTAATGTAATGTAAAGTAAAGTAATGTAATGGTATGTAATGGTATGTATGTAATGGAATGGAATGGTATGGTATGGTATGGAATGGTATGAAATGGTATGGAATGGTTTGGAATGGTATGTATGTATGTACGAATGTATGTAATGTATATATGTACGTATGTATGTAATGTAATGTAATGTAATGTAATGTAATGTAATGTAATGTATGTAATGTAATGTAATGTAATGTAATGTATTGTAATGTAATGTAATGTAATGTAATGTTATGTATGTATGCATGTATGTAATGTATATATGTATGTATGTAATGTAATGTAATGCAATGTAATGCAATGCAATGTAATGTAATGTAATGAATTAATGTATTAATGTATTTATGTATTAATGTATTAATGTATGTATGTATGTATGTATGTATGTATGTAATGTATTAATGTATGTATGTATGTATGTATGTATGTATGTACATATCCCAACATTCCATCAGGCGTGTATATGTGTGTGTATGTGTGTATGTATGTAATGTGATGTAATGTAATGTCATGTCATGTCATGTAATGTAATGTAATGTATGTATATATGAATTTATTGATCGGTCGATCGATCGATCGATTGATTGATTGTTTGATTGTTAGCTTGATAGATAGATAGATAGATAGATTGACTGATTGATTGATTGATTGGACGGATGGATAGACAGATAAATAAATAGATGGATAGATGGATGTATAGATAGATAGATCGATAGATAGATGGATAGATAGACAGACAGATAGATAGATAGATAGATGAATTCGTGTGCGTATGTTTGCTTCCGTATCTATTTCAAACATACAGTATCAGCAGCCATGCTCCAGCAAAAGAAAGTACATATGCATGATACATATGTACATACACTGCTCTTACACACAGAGTGAAGGTCCTCACACTGCCGTCACCATAAATGGTGGATAATAGGGGGAAAGTTCCACAAGATATTCATTTTTTGGGGTCTGTGAATCATATGCTTTTGCCCAGGTGTATGTGCATTTGTATAGCTCTGTCTCTCTCTCTCTCTCTCTCTCTGTGGATTTTTTCAGCCTTCTAATATCGGTTGTTTGCTGTGGTGGTTTTCACTTATTGCTGCTCCGTCCCACCGGCTAAAAACCGGGGGTGTTTGAAACTTGACCCAAGAGCCCCATCGTCATTTTCCTTAATCACTGCAGATCTGGATGGCATCTCTAGTAGTTGCCTGGCGTGTCTCTGTGCAAAGGCACAGGGGAGGCTAGGTTGATCCATTGAGAAATTCCAGCCCGCCCCTGAAGATTCATCCGTCTCCGTGACATGAATTACCCCGCTGGGAAGTAGACGAAAGATTTCTGTGGTGTATTTGCTGGTAGGGTGAAGGGATTACACCCACCAAAAGATACTTGTAGGGGGTAGTCCTGGGGGTGGTGGTTCGGAATTTCCCGGATCAAGACCCCATCCGTTTCCTTGGAGGCATGGAAACGCCGCATCAACGTGGGCAGTGCTACGGTCTCTGGGGTTAAATCCAGTGCTTTATTTACATGTGTTTGCGTGAATAACCTTGGTGGGCGGGAAGCGTGGGGCTTTCAACTAAGGCATTTTACCATTGAGCCTCTTGCAAATAGATTCCAATTTAGTTGTGTTTGGCATCATTTAGAATTTCACCAAGGCAGCTGGATTTGTTCAATTTGAAACAAACCTCAGGGCATTTCTGATTGGTTGCATGAATTGTGATGCAGCATGATGAAAGGGATAGTCCCATCTAGCACGTAGCATTTGGCAAGCGGATTCCCAGGTATACTTCCGATAAGGATAAAAGACAGCTGTTCCCGTAGATTCCCTTTGAGGTATTTTTGGCGCGTTATTTTGTTGCAAGTCGCCAGTGCTGATTTAACTTGCCAAAGGCTCCATAGAACCGAAGCACTGCATCAACATGCACGACAAGCCCATTCCATGTTTGCCAACAGCCATGCTTCGTCTGCAGTGGAAGGTCGGATTAAGAGCATAGCATAGCCAATCATATGCATGTGTGTGATTGCATATCCATTTGTGGAGTTGATGAGCACATTGCATTGACACCTGCGGGAATGATCAAGAATGCATGTGCCATGGTCAAATGTTGGATTAAACTATTACCTTTATTGGAGAAGGGGAATGGGCATCAAACCATTTGGCATTTAGATACCCGTTATATATAAGGATTTTCATTATTGGATGGATGACTCTTAACCATTCACCCATGTAACTTGACCCTAGCACATAGATTTTGGGAGCGTCCTCAAATTTCTGACCCCGAAACTGTGGAGCTGCCCATCAGAGGCCAGCAACTGCCGAAGTCTTGAGTACTGGGACCCTGGGATCCGCAATCCGAAGCATCCCCAAACAACCAACCATTGGATATGGTGCATCCCAAGCATGGATACAAAGTGCAATACACCAGAAATTACGGTGGTCAAAGAAACGGGTTGGAAGCTAAGAAAGGCCTAAGACGAGCAGTGGCCCTGAGTTCGCTGCAAATTTCTTGTCCCAGATGATGGTCATGGTGGGTACCGTTTTGTCACTGGCATTACATGTCACAATATTGCGAAACCCTTCTCTTAAAAGAGTGGGACTTTCTAACCCTGGATTGACATTAATTAGCTGGTATTCACCTGCGATGTTCAACTGTCGGTGAAGCATGGCTAGGCGGTCGGGCCTACATCTTATCGCTGCGAATGCAGCTGTTGAAACTCTTTGAAATTTCGCTGTCTAATATGCAGGAGTTGCCTTCGTTGTTCAACAAGATGGGAAAATCCTATGCATTATATTTTAGCTTAGGTATGAATAAATTGAAATAAATATAAACATATCTATAGAATTAGCATCTGGATTTGTATTATATTAAAAAAATATAATTATTTTGGATATTGAAAAATATAGGACCCTCCCCTTAATAATTTTACAATACTCACTATATCGACATTTTAAACACACCCCCAACAATTTTTATGATAATCAACTTAAATAAAGATGTCAATTAACATCAATCTATTTGAAAGTGTTTTTCCTTTTAAATTTCAAAGAAATCTACTAATAAAAAGGATTTAATTGAAATTAAATTGGTGTTTAATTATTTTACATATATATATGCAATTGATATTATCTTTAATTCTTAAAATATATATTGATTAAAAAAAATGTTTTATTACAAATTTGTTGAAAACAATATATTTAATTAATATTTAATCATTAATTCTTTAAAATATTGAAAACATTTTGATAAAACATATTTAGATTTATTTATTAATAATTTATTTAAACATAATCTTATTTATTAAAAAACAAATAAGTTTTAATTTTTAAAAATAAAATTAAATTAATGGACCGGATAACCCCACATGTAAGGAAAGACAAAGGAGGTGGTGGAGGATCGAGAAGTAAAACAAATTGTATGTGAAGAGTTGTGTGTGACAAAGTTGTATGTGAAAGATGGTGTGTCACAAAGTGGTGTGAAACATGGTGTGT